>Ga0070709_10000187_pt1 | contig 39386 bp, 36 predicted proteins | sample LARL51metaG_FD_65449 | JGI IMG/M metagenome (GOLD analysis project Ga0070709, IMG submission 65449) | Corn, switchgrass and miscanthus rhizosphere microbial communities from Kellogg Biological Station, Michigan, USA - LAR L5-1 metaG | ecosystem: Host-associated > Plants > Roots > Rhizosphere ... | reverse complement strand
GCGAACGCGCCCACGACGATGAGCAGCCCCACGTTCAGTAGCAGTTGCCAGGTGGAGCCCAGCGCGCGTGACCAGGACTCATAAGCAAGCGACAGGCCGAGCGCCGCGGCCGCGGGAATGGTCGTGACCGAGATGAACACGCCGATCAGGGCATTTGCCCTGGACTCGGTCAGAGATCGAACTGCACCGCGTCACCATCCGGCCGGCGGGCCGTTCCCTTCAGCACCACGAGGTTCAGCACACCGGCGTGCGCGGTCAGGGTTTCCACCAGGCGGCCGGTCACCTCGGGCGGGCTGGCGATCCGGACATGCAGCACCTGGAAATGGTCGGCCGGCGACGATCGCCGGGCATCACCCACCCGGGGTTAGGGGGGACGGTGCGCCGCGCCGCCGGGGCGGCGCGCACAAGTCAGGTCTCGTCCTGCAGGCGGCGTACCTCGAGGACCTGGACGCCGAAGGTCTCCAGCCTGGCCAGGAGCCCGTGCAGCGCCGCCTGATCCTGGAGCGGGCCATGCACCACCGTCTCGACCTGGTGCACAGAGGCGCTAAGCCGGTCGAAGTCGAGCAGGGCTTCGGCAGGGAGGACTCCGGCTATGCGGATCTCGTAATACACGGACGGCACCGCAGGCCCCCAAGGTTCGCGGGAAATCGCCACAGTCATCCCACCCTGCTCCCGCAGGGCAGTTGGCACCCCACTCGGTACGGGTGATACGGCGCGCCCCCCGGGAGCCGGGTTGGCTCACCCTGGTGAGATCGCCGGAGGGTGATGACGGGTCACCCGGGTGCATGCGAGAACGGTTACCAGGCGGGCTAGCCCGCTAGGCGAGCGGAGTCGGCCGGCGACTGCCCGCTCGCCGAGGTGGCGAGGCGGTGGCGATGGTGACCAATGTGACCATTCCCGAGACCGCCGGCTCCGGGCGGCAGACAGCGGGGGCTGGCGATCCACTCCTGGCGTCCAAGGTCACGGTGCCTGGCGTGCCCGAATGGCTGATACCGCGGCCGCGGATCCAGGCGCTCATCGCCCAGGGTGCAGGCGGCCCCGTGACCGCGCTGACCGGGCCTCCGGGGGCGGGCAAGACGATGGCCCTCGCCCTGTGGGCCGCGGGCGGCGGCGCCGCGTGGGTCACCATCGACGACCACGACAACCAGCCGAGAGTGTTCTGGTCTTACGTTCTGGAGGCACTGCGCCGGGCCGGTGTGCACTTTCCCAGGACAATGTCCGCGGCGGTGCGCAGGTATCCGGTGGACCATGAGTTCCTGCTCCGGTTCGCCTCGCTGATGGCGGCCCAGGATCCTCCGGTCACCCTGGTCCTCGACGATGTCCACCTGCTGACCAGCGTCAAGGTGCTCGAGGGGCTCGCCTACGTGCTGAAGCACGCCACCCCGGGCCTGCGGCTCGTGGTCGCCTCGCGGATGGATCCGCTGCTGCCACTGCACCGGTACCGGCTCACCGGGGAACTCACCGAGATCCGGGCGAGCGACCTCGCCTTCACGACCCCGGAAGCCTGTCTGCTCATGGCGCAGCACGGCATCGGGCTGTCGGAGGAGTCGCTGGACCGGCTCACCAGGCGCGCCGAGGGCTGGGCGGCGATCCTGCGCCTGGCCGCGATCTCGATGGACGGGCACGCCGACCCCGATCAGTTCGTCAAGGAACTCGTCGCGGAGGACAGCGCGGTCGCCAGCTACCTGGTGGAGGAGGTGCTCAACGCCCAGCCGCCGCACCTCAGGAGCTTCCTGCTGCGCACCAGCATCCTCGACCGGATCAACGAGGAGCTTGCCAGCGAGGTCGCTGGCGGGGACAGGGAAGCCGCCATGCTTCCCGACCTCGCGCACGTGAACGCGCTCGTCCAGCGGGACGAGGGCGGCTGGTACCGTTACCACTCGCTGTTCGCGGCCGTCCTGCGGCTGAAGCTGCGGCGCGACGACCCCGGCGGCCTGCAGGACCTGCACCTGCGTGCGGCGAGATGGTTCCGCCGGCACGGCTACCTCGGCGAGGCGGTACGGCACGCCGCGGACGCCGGTGACTGGCAGTTCGCGGCGAGCACGGTGGTGGACGAGCTTGCCCTGGGTGAGCTCATCGATCCCCAGGGCAATGAGGTGCTTGCCGACGGCTTCCGGCACATGCCACGCGAGGTCCGGTGGACGGCGCCGCAGCCGCTGCTTGCCGCCGCGGCGATCGACCTTGCCCGCGGCGAGAACGCCACGAGCCGCGCCTTCGTCCGTGCCGCCGACGGCCTGCTCGCCAAGCTGCCCGCGGACGCGGAGGCACCGTCCAGGCTTGCCGCCTCGCTGATCCGCGTCGCCCTCGCCCGGAGCACCGACGACGTCGGCGCTGCCGCGGCCGCGACCGAAAGCGCGGCGGCCGCGATCGACGCCGTTCCCCGGCTGCAGTTGGCCCGGCGTCCCTGGAACCAGGCGCAGGTGCTCGCGGGCCGCGGTGCCGTGGAACTGTGGTCGGGCCGCTTCGACGAGGCCGTGGCCATCTTCACCTCGGGTGTGGTCCCCGGCCGGGCCGCACAAAGCGCGACCGGGCGGGCCGACTTCCTCGGGCATCTCGCGCTGATCGAGGCGCTGCGGGGCAGGCTGAGCCGTGCCGAGGAACTGGCCGCCGAGTCGGCCACCAGGCCGGGGGACGGCGCCGACCGGCCGGTGAGCGTCTGTGGCGCCGCCGCAGAGGTGGCGCTCGCCTCGGTGCACGTGGAACGGAACGAACTGCCGCCAGCCCGCCGCTGGCACAAGCGGGCCGAGGACGCCCTGCGGACCCGGCCGGACAAGCTGATCGGCGTACTGGCCAGCCTCGTGGCGGCCAGGTACAGCCTGGCCGAAGGGCGGGGCCGGGCAGTTCTGGACATCGTGAGCCGGACCAGGGAGGGCTGGTCACCGCCCGCCTGGATCGATCAGCAGATGCTGCTGCTCGAGTCGTGGGCCCATACCGCCGCCGAGGACTACCAGTCCGCCGTCGAGGTGGCTGTGCGCGCGGGCCCGGAATCCTCACTCGGAGCCACGGTCGCGCTCGCGCGCGCGCTGCTGGCATCCGCAGACCGGCAGGCGGCCGCGCGCGTGCTCGCCGCCGCGCCTTCCGGCACAGATGCCGCCACCGGGGTACGTATGGCGGCCTGGCTGGTCGACGCGCGGCTGAACTATGGCGCGGGGGATGCCGCGCGCGGCCGCCGGTCACTCGAACATGCGCTGCGGCTGGGCGAACCCGAACTGTGCCGGCTGCCCTTCGTGATGGAACGTGACTGGCTCCGGCCGGCGCTGCAACGGGATCCGGAACTGGCTCAGGCCTACCGCCGCGTGCTGGAGCCGGACCTGGTCAGGCCCGGCTGGATGGAGGTCAGGCAACCGGGGAACAGGGAGGCGCCGGTGATCGTGGAGCCGCTGAGCGAGCGCGAGCGCGAGGTGCTGGAGCACGTGTCGGCCATGGAGAGCACGGCCGAGATCGCCACCGAGATGTACATCTCGGTGAACACCGTCAAGACGCATCTCAAGAGCATCTACCGCAAGCTCGCAGTGACGCACCGCGGCGAAGCCGTCCGCCGGGCAAAGAAACTCGGCCTGCTCTGACCTGGTTCGTCCCCGCGCCGCACGGGCGCCGGCGCGGGGACGGATTAGTCAGATCGCCGGGGCTGCGCCATACCGGGCACGCGGCCCGCGCGGGCCGCACCGCGCGGCCGGTTCACCCTGGCTGGCGCCTCACCGGGCGCTGCCCAGGGCGGTCTCCGGGCGCAGCACATCGGGGCCGAGTTCATTCAAACTGACAATATGCAATGCAAATTCCTGAAGCCGGTCGATCAGGCCATATAGTTCCGACTCATCGCGTACCGAGGCCATAATGCAGGTCCAGCCCCGGCCAGACTCGACCGAGAACCCGTCCAGGATGCTCGTCAGCAACTGCTGGCATTCACCCCGGAGGATGATCCGGTACCGTTGGCGATGGTTCGCAGACCCGCTCATGGCTTGTTCCTTCGATGGCACGAGGCGCGGCGACTGTTTGCCTGCGCTGCCCCGGGACGTCTGGACCTACTCCCTTTTTACACATTGACTGGGTGAGAAATCTGCCCGATCTCCGGTTCACCCGGGTGATCTGACGGCGTTAGATTCCCAGTCGTTTGCCGCGCGCCACCGCGTCGTGCCGCGAGGAGACGCCGAGCTTGCGGTAGATCGCCTGGGTGTGCGTCTTGACGGTGTTGGCCGACACGTACAGTTCGTGCCCGATCTCGCGAAGCGAGAGCGTACCGCCGAGCATGCGCAGCACCGCCGCCTCGCGCTCGGTCAACGGCTCGGTGTTGTCCGCCTCACGCGAGGGACGGGCCAGGCGCCGGTCGAGATCGGCCAGGCGTGCCTGGAGCATCTCGGTGCCATCAGGCAGGGCGGCCAGCACCTCCCGCGCCTCCTCGGCCAGTTCCGCCGCCCCGGCGACATCGCCAAGCGCCAGCCGGATCCGGGCCAGCAGGAAGGTCGGCACGATCGTGCTCCAGGGCCCCAGGCCGGAGTTCTTCCTGCGCAGGTCCAGCACTGGCTCGAGCTCCCGCAGGGCCTCTTCGAACCGGTCCTCGGCGGCGTACACCGCCGCGGTCGCGGCGTAGGCCATGACGGTCTGCGGCATCCTGCCGAGATCGCCCTTGATGGCGAGGTCACGGGCGGCGTGCGCGCATTCCCGTGCCCTCGGCACCCTGCCCTGCCCGACCAGGACCATCGCCAGCACGGCCATGGCGAACATGCGGATCAACTGCAGGGACGCGTCGCTGTTCACCGCCTCCTCCAGGGGCCGCGCCGCGGCCTGGAGATCGCCGTTCAGGAAGTGGGAGAAACCCAGTGCGCTCCTGGCCAGGGCGAAGTACGGCGAGGCCGGGTCTTCCTCGATCGAGGCCGCCGTCAGCGCCGCCTCCAGCATCACCGGCAGGCCGTCGAAGCCGAACGAGGCCCGCAGCAGCGCCGCGGAGGACTGGAGCGAACGCATGCCGTCGGGAAGCGGCCCGTCGTAGCGGCCCGCCTCGATCACCGGCAGCCAGCGCCGCACGCCCTTCTGGTCGCCGGAAAGGGCGGCCGCCCAGGCCGCGCAGTGCGCCGCGAGCGGGTAGCCGGCGATCCGGTCATCGCCGAGCGCGCGCATCCACCCGGACACCGTCGCCGTCCTGCCCTTGTCGACGTAGGCGTGCCAGTAGCGGGCGATCAGCGCGACGGCCCTGCTGGCGTCGCCCGCGGCGAGCGCGTGATGCACCGCCTCCTCCGCCGACCCGGCCGCCTCATGCCAGGCGCTCGCCCGTGCGTGCAGGGTCGTCACCAGCGCCGGTTCGGTCCGGGCGAGCCGGCTCCGCAGCAGTTGCGCGAACAGGTGGTGGTACCGGTACCACTGCCGGTTGTCGTCCAGCGGTACCAGGAACAGGTTCTCCCGTTCGAGCATCTCGATGATCCCCGCGGCGCCCGCCGATCCGGTGACCACGTCGCACAGCGGGGCGCAGAACCGCGTCAGCACCGAGGTCCTGGCCAGGAACTCCTGGATCTCGGCGGGCTGGCGGCTGAGCACCTCCTCGGCAAGAAAGTCCACGATGAACCGGTTGTTGCCGGTGAACTGCCTGATGAAGGCGTGCGGCGACGGGTGGCCGCGCAGCGAGATGGCGGCCAGGTACACCCCGGCCGGCCATCCCTCGGTCCGTTCCACGAGCTGGCTCAGGTCAGGCTCGCTGAGCTCGACCCCGGCCACGGCAAGCAGCAGCTCCGCGGCCTCTTCAGGGGTGAACCGCACCTCGCGGGCCCGTACCTCGGTCATCTCCCCGGCCGCCCGCAGCCGGGCCAGCGGCAGCGGCGGATCCGCCCTCGTGATGATCACGAGCTGAGCGCTCGGCGGCAGGTGGAGCAGCAGAAACGCGATCTGCTCGTGACAGCTTCGGTCTCTGATCACGTGGTAGTCGTCGAGCACGAGGACCACCGGCGCCGAGATCGCCGCCAGTTCGTTCGCCAGCATCGGCAGCACCGGCTTCGGGAACTCCGGGGCATGCGCCCGCAGTTCAGCCAGGATCGCCTCGCCGTCGATCTCGGGGCAGGCCCTGGTCAGCGCGCTGACCACATACCACCAGAGCCTGCCTGGGTCGCTGTCGCCGCGGTCGAGCGAGACCCAGGCGAACGGCCTGGTCTCCGCCGCGCTGGACCGCCACTGCGCGACGAGGGTTGTCTTGCCGAACCCGGCCGGCGCGTCCACCAGCACCAGCCTCGCGGTGGTCTGTGCCAGTTCGTCGATGAGCGCCGACCGCTCCACCCACTCGGCCCGGACCCCCGGCGGATAGAGCTTGGTCTCGACCGGCGCATCCACCCCCGCCAGGGCAGAGGACATCGCAGGAAAAGCGCCAAGGCCTTGCCCCGGTTGCCCTCCTGTGCCGAGTCGACCGCCATGGTGCACTCCGTTGAGGGTAATAAACGAATCACGGTTTGGCTAGGAATGATGTTCCGTGTCGCTTCCGGCCATTCCGCGGTGCGCGGGTGCGGTGCCGCTAGCCCGATAGGCGAGTTATATAACGGACAGTTATGTCTCGTTGCTTTCGGTGACTTGCCTGGCGGCGGGGTCACCCGTACCGGGCGAGGCGGATCGCGGGTTTCGCCGTCACTGTGGAAGGTGCCTGAGGAGGTGGCAATTGCGGTGACGATCGGTGCCAGCGTCGCCCTCATCATTATCGGCGCGATTCTCCGGTTCGGCGTGACCTGGCAGCCCGCGCACGTGGATCTCCAAGTCATCGGGGTGATCCTCATGGTCGCCGGGGTGCTCGGCCTGGCTCTTTCCCTGCTCTTCATGGTGATCAGGCGGAACGACCGCCGCTCGGCGCAGGTGTACGAGGAGCGCCGCTACAACGAGCCCCCGATGTGACTCCTGCGGCTCAGGTGCCGGTCACCTGGGGGGCGGTCGGCCGCGGGGTATCACCCGCCGGGGGTGGAGCAGTGCCGCCTCCTGACTTGATGAACTGAGCCGGATTCCATCCAAGTAGAAGGAGAAAGAGACGTCATGTCTGACTTGATTGCCATCGGCTACCCCGATGAGGCCACGGCCGAGGCCGCCGCCGAGGAGGCGCGCAGGCTCGCACGGGATCTCATCATCGAGCCCGACGCGATCGCGTCGATCGTCCGGGACGGTGAAGGCAAGTACCACGTGCACACCAGCCACCACCCGGTGGGCGCCGGCGCGACGTGGGGCATGTTCTGGGGCCTGCTGTTCGGCCTGCTGTTCTTCATCCCGGTGTTCGGCATGGCCATCGGCGCGGGCATGGGCGCCCTCATGGGCAAGGTCACCAAAACGGGGATCGACCGGGAGTTCCAGGACCAGGTACGCGGCATGCTGCAGCCGGGAACGTCGGCGCTGTTCCTGATGGTGGAGAAGGTCACGCCGGACAAGGCCACCGAGGCACTGAGCAAGTACGGCGGCACCGTGCTGAAGACCTCGCTGTCCAAGGAGGGCGAGGCCGAACTCCAGGAGGCCCTGCACGGTGGGGCTGCCGTCCAGTAAGGACCGCGTCCGGCTGCCCGTCCGGCATGACCACACGGCGGGGCAAAGGCCTCGTCGCCGACCGGACAGCCGGCGCCAGTGTCTCGTGAGCCCATTTCTATTGAATCGCTTTTCCGCGGTGCGCACTCCCGGCGCTTTTCAGCGTGCCCGCCCCGGGCCCCGCGGTGCGCAACCACACATTTTCCCGGTGCGCGTGCCGGTAATCACATTCCCGATCCGCAATTAGCGATCCGCCGCCCCTATCACGGGCCGTACACGGATGGATGTTACAGCAATGAATGTCTGGTATTTGGGCCTGGGAATCCTATATCTGGTTTTGATAGCAACCCTGGCCGTCATGACCTTCCGCAAGGGTCACTGGGTCCTAGGCCTGATCGGCTTCATCTTCCCCGTCCTGTGGCTTATCGGCGCGGTCCTGCCGAGCAGATACCGGCACGGCCGGCACTGACCTCGTGGCGGCCGGCCCGGCAGGGGGCCGCCCCGGCTGGGCCGGTTCCGCCGGGGCCGGCTGGGGCGCCGGGATGAGCCACGCCGACGCCACGTAGGCGACCACGACCGCGACGATCACCACCGGCATGACGGCCAGGCCGTCCGCGGTGAGCAGCACGGTGGCCAGCAGGACGGATGTCATCGGCAGCCGGAGCATCACCGCGCACATGGCACCGATTCCCATCGCGGCGCCCGGTATCGGCGTCAGCCCGGGCAGGTGCGACAGCGCGATCCCCCCAGCGGCCCCGACGAACATGGCCGGAAAGACCGGGCCGCCGCGGAAACCGCTCATCGACACCGCGTAGGCAACGCCCTTGCAAGCGACGAGGAGCACCACCGCGCCCGCCGTGTAGCCGGCGCTATGCACGATCAGTGGGCCGAGCGAGTCCTGGCCGGAGAACAGGACATCGGTCGCGTTCTTGCCGGTGGCTGCCGCGTACCCGATGGCCAGCCCGGCGACCGCCAGGCCGGCCACTACCGTGGCCAGGATCCGGTACTCCACGTGCGGCCGCAGCGCCAGGGCGAGCCTCTTGATCCCGGCCCCGACCAGGGCGGCGGCCATCCCGATGACCAGCGCCCAGCCGAAGTCGGCGCCGGTCAGCGTCCCGACGTGCGGCAGGCCGGGGATCGCCAGCGAGAAGGTGCCGAGCCCGGTCCAGTTATCCAGGCCGAGGAAGATGAGGGAGCCGATCCCAGCGGCCAGCAGGCCGGGCACAAGCACCAGTTCAAGCGTTGCCCCGCTGATCCCCGCCGCCTCCATCAGCAGGAAGGCGCCGAGCAGCGGGGAGCCGAAGAGCGTGCTGATGGCGGTGAAACTGCCGGCGGCGGCCACCATGGTGATGACCTGCGGCGGAGCGTCCTTCCTTGCGAGCCGGATCGCGCAGGCGCCCAGGCCGCCGCCGAGGGCGATCAGGGGCGCCTCGGGCCCGAGTACCACGCCCAGGCTCAGGGTGGCGAGTGCGGCGAGGGCTATGCCCGGGAGGTCAGCGGCGCCCGGCGGCGGCCCGCTGGCCTGCAGTCCGTCGGCCGGTGAGTGTCCTCCGGTCCCGGGCAGGTGCTTGAGGGTGAGCGCGACCAGCAGCCCGGCCAGCGCGAGCGGGAGCAGCGGCCACCACAGCGGCGCCCCGTGGAAGCCCAGGCCACTGGGCAGGTCGGTGAACACCCACTGCTGGAGCTTGGCGACCAGCGCGAGGAAGCCGTAGGCCACCGCGGAGATGGGCGCGCCGATGACCGCCGCCAGCACCAGCAGCCTCAGGTAGCTGCGGGAGCGCAGCAGCGCGACGGGATCGGGTGTCGGCGTCGTCACGGTTCCTCCCGCGCGCGGCTCACAAACCGTACTCGGCGGTGATCCGTCCCTGTTTGGCGGCGTCGGCCAGTGCCTGGTGGTCACGCTCGTTCTGGTCGGCGTACACGCTCGCGAAGTCCGCGATGGCCCGGTCGAACACGTCTGAAGTGCCGAGGTAGGCGGCGATGGCGATGCGGTCGCCGGAGCGGGCGTGGGCCCGGGCCAGCGTCCAGCCGCACACCTCGCCGTACGCGCGCATCCCGGGCGGCACCATGGTCGTGACGTCGAGGGAGAACTTCCAGTCCCTGAGCTGGCGCACGTAGAAGTCGCGGGTCACGCCGTCGAGCCCGGCGGAGGTCCGCTGCCAGCCAAGGAAGATGTCGCTGGCCGCCTGCATCAGCCGCTGGCCCGCGACCACCCGCTGGCCCTGGTTGGCGTACTTGCTGGCACCCACGAACCGGCTGAGCACCGACTTCTCCGCCTCTTTGACCTGGAGGAACAGCGGGTCGCCGGTGTCGCGGCCGAGGAACAGGACGATCCAGCACCGGGTGCCGACGCTGCCGACGCCGACGACCTTGCGGGCCATGTCGCACGGCTCGAACTGCTCGAGCAGGTACCGGCGGTCGGTTTCCAGCGTGCGCCGGTAATGCGAGATGAGGCTGCTCAGTTGCGCGATGAAGGCGTTCCGGTCCGCCTCGCTGGGCAGCAGTTCGGCGACCGGGACGAGCAGCGGCGGGTCGGAAATGATCCGTGGCCGCCCGTCCACGACGCGGGTCAGCTTGGCCACCGCCCGCATGCTGTCCCTGGTCCGGGCCTTGGCGATGCCCTCGTCGAGCCTCTTGCGCTGGCGCTCGGTGAGCTGGGAGTCGAGGTCGGCCCGCAACTGCTCCACGTCGGTGCGGGCGTACCAGACCTCCAGGTTGGTCATCGACGCGAAGCCGCGCATCGCGAGCCGGTAGCTGGCGGCCGCTGCCAGGACGATGTCGCGGCGCTGCTTGGTGGGGAACCCGTTGTCCCGCCCCGCCACCTCCAGGCTGGCGGCCAGCCGCTTGACATCCCACTCCCACGGGCCGGGCAGGGTCTCGTCGAAGTCGTTGACGTCGAACACCAGGCGGCGCTCGGCGGAGCCGAAGATGCCGAAGTTCGACAGATGCGCGTCACCGCAGGCCTGCACCGGCAGCCCGGAAACCGGCGTGGTGACCAGATCGCTGGCCATCGGCAGGGCCGCTCCCCGGTAGTAGGTGAACGGCGAGACCAGCATCCGGCCCCAGCGGATCGGCACCAGTTCGGGCACGCGGGTGACCGCCTGCTCCTCCAGCAGGGCGACCGGGTCCGGCCGGTCCGGGGCGGGCTCGAACACCGCGTGGCTGGTGCGGGGGACCGCCGCCCTGGCCGCCTTGCCCCTGGCGGCGCGCTCGGCCGTGGTCAGCCGGATCAGGCCGGTGTCCAGTTGATACCGCAACGCTCGCCGAGGCGGAGCCCCGATCATCGATTCAGGCACAACGGCTCCTCCCCGTGACTGTATCTGCTCAGGCGTGGCTCATCTCCTTGGCCCGGACGGCATGCCGGAGCAGCAGCCCGCCAATGATCTCGAACACGCCCATCACCATGAACCAGATACCCAGCAGGAGGGCCAGGACGTCGAGCGAGGAGGCGGGCGTGGCCGCCACGGCGACTCCCGCGATGAGGCTTGCCGCGCCGAAGATGATCCACCAGGCGCGGCCCTCGCGGACGCCGCCGGAGATTCCCCCGATGAGCGCGGCGATCCCTTGGACTATCCAGGTGATGCCGATGATCAGGCCGATGAGCGACCGGGTCAGGTGCAGATGCCGGATCAGGATGACGCCGATGACGACGAAGAGCAGCCCGGTGATGCCCAGCCAGACCCGGTGCGGCTCGCCGGTGTCGAATACCCGGATCAGGTGGAAGATGCCCGAGAGGATCATCAGGATGCCGAGCAGCACCGCGATCACGTTCACCGAGCCGGTCGGGTGGAACGTCACGATAAGCCCGAGTATCACGGTCGCCGCGCCGAGGAAGATCGCCGTCTGCCACGAGCCGGCCAGGATCGCGGGGGGTGCAGGCTGTGCGCCGTCGCCGTCCACCATGGCAGCCTCCTTGAACCTGTCTCCCCTGCTTCCATCGATGCTGGCCAGGCGCCCCGGGCGTGTCGTCACCCGCGCTGGGTGAGAGCGTTCCCGGATGGGTGCGGCCCGCCGGGGGTCTCACCCGCGCGGGGTGGTGCCGGCCGCCGCGGTGATCCCTATGGTCACGGTCAAGGCGTGAGACCCCGGGAGCGTGCGCGGCATGTCAGCGGCACGGCAGCAGCTTCGGCGCATGAAGCCGATCCCGGGCGGCACGTTCTGGATGGGCTCGGCGGACTTCTATCCGAAAGACCGGCACGCCTCGCCGGCCGGCCGGTGAGCGCTGCGGGCGGCGGCCCTGCCACGGCGGCGGGCGATGACACCGTCACGGCGGCTGAGGGCCCGGACGCTGCCGGCCACCTGCGCAGGGTGTTCCTCGGTCCACGGGGCGGCGGCACGCTGCGCCGCCGCGCGTCCGATGCCTTCCGCCTCGGGTTCGCCATGCTTGTGGTCGCGGCATCGATCCCGGTCATGCGCGCCAACTCAGCCGCCGAAATCGCCGTCGTGCATGCCCTGAACCCGCCCCCGGACGCGATCCGCTGGCTGGTCACCGCGCTGTTCTGGCTCGGCTCCGTGGGTGTGGTGGCCGGGCTGGTAGTCCTCGCCCTGCTGGTGCCGCGGCTGGCCGCGGTCCGCCGGATCGCCGTGGCCGGGCTGGCCACCTGGGCCGTCTGCGCGCTGCTCGGCGCGGCTCTGGGGCCGGCCGCGGGCAGGCCCGTCATCTCCGAGCTGGCCGGGGTGGACCCCGGCTATCCCGTGGTTCAGCTCGCGGTCACGATCGCCGTGGCCGCGACCGCGCTGCCGTACCTGCGCCGCGCGCTGCACCGCCTGGTGTCGTTCCTGATCACGGTGGCGGTTTTCACCAGCATCGTGGCCGGTGCGGCGCTACCGGTCAACGCCGTGTCCAGCGTGGCCATCGGCTGGGGCGTCGCCGCGGCGCTGCACCTGGCCTTCGGGTCCCCGCTCGGGCTGCCCTCCGCGGCGGAGGTGGCCGACGGCATCGCCGATCTCGGTGTGCGCCTCACCGGCGTTGTGCGGGCGCCGCGCCAGGTCTGGGGGCTGGAGAAGTTCACCGGCGAGGACGGCACGAGCGGGACGGTCGAGTTGTCGGTCTACGGCCGCGACGCCGCCGATGCCCGGGTGCTGGCCAAGCTCTGGCGCTTCTGCTTCTACCGTGACTCCGGGCCAACCCTCATCCTCAACCGTGACCTGCTGGTCGAGCACGAGGCCTACCTGACACTCACGGCCGGCCGGGCCGGTGTGCTGGTGCCCGAGGTGCTTGCGGTGGGCCGGTTCGGGGCCAGCGGGGACACCGCGATCGTCACCAGGCTGCCCGGCGGCACGCTCCTCGCCGACGCCGACCTGTCCACCGTTCCCGACGGCACGCTCAATGAGATCCTGGCCACCGCGCTGCGGCTGCGCAAGGCAGGCATCGCCCACGGTGCGCTCGGGCAGGACACAATCCTGCTGTCCGGCGAGGGCGTCTGCATCAGGGCGTTCCGCTCGGCGTCGTCGTCGGCACCGGCCGACCGCCTCGATGCCGACCTCGCCGCGGTGCTGGCGGCCATGGCGGTGCGCGCCGGGGTGGACCGCACCGCCGCCGCGGCCGCCCGGATGCTCGACCTCGACACCGCACGCGGCGCCCTCGTCCACCTGCAGCGCGCGGCGCTGGATCCGGTCACGGTCGGCGCCCTCAAAGGGCACAAGGACCTGCTCTCCGGACTGCGGACCGCGGTGGCCGCGGCGGCCGGCATCGAGGTACCCAAGCTCGCCGAGCCGAAAAGGATCAGCTGGGTCAACCTGGTCTTCGGCGTCGGGTCACTGATCGGCCTGTGGGCGATCATCGGGGTGCTCTCCGATGCCTCCGGGTCCTTCGATGTCATCAAGGGGGCAAGCTGGGGCTGGGTCACGCTGGCGTTCGTGCTCGCCCAGCTCCCCATCGTGGGCCAGGCCTGGGTGATCATCGGGGCCGTACCCGGACAGCTCCCCTTCGGCCGGTGCCTCGCGCTGGAGACAGCGGACGAGTTCGTCGCGCTGGTCGGTGGTGACGTTGCCGTGTTCGCGGTGCGGGTGCGGTTCTTCCAGCGCCAGGGCTACGACGCGGCCACGGCGCTCAGTTCTGGGGCGATCGCTACCACGGCCGGCTGGGTGGCCAAGGGCCTGCTGCTCGTCGTCTCGCTGATCTTCGCCGCCGGGTCCTTCCACGTGCCCGAGACCTCGGGTGACCGCCAGACGGCCGTATGGATCATCATCGTCGTGGTGGTCGCGGCAGGGGTCGCGGCCACACTGCTCACCGTGGTCCCACGGCTGCGGCGGCTGGCCAGTGCCCGGGTCCGCCCACACCTGGTACAGATCTGGGCCGACCTCAAGACCATCGCCACCCAGCCACGGAAGATCTTCTATGTGCTCGCTGGTTCGGTGCTGAGCCAGCTTGTCATCGTGCTGGCCCTCGGGGCGTCGCTGCACGCGGTCGGCGAGCACGTGAGCCTCGCCACGCTGTTCGTGGTGAACATGGCGGCCGGGCTGATCGGCGCTGCGATCCCGGTCCCCGGCGGCGCCGGGGTCGTGGAGGCCGGCCTGATCGCCGGGCTCACCAGCGCGGGCGTGCCGCAGAGCCAGGCCGTGGCCGCGGTGTTCATCCAGCGGCTGTTCGCCGCCTACCTGCCGCCGATCTGGGGATGGTTGACCCTCGCCTGGATGCGGCGCCGTGAGTACGTATGACCGCGCCACAGGTGGGCTGGGCCGAGCGGCAGGTTCGCCGCGCCGACCGGTTCCAGCAGCGCCACACCGTGCTCGCGTTCCCGTGGGCGGTGATGCAGAAGTTCGGCAACGACCAGGCCGGGGGCAAGGCCGCGCTGATGGCCTACTACGGGCTGTTCGCGCTGTTCCCGCTGCTGTTGCTGCTGGCCACGATCCTCGGCTTCGTGCTGGCCGGTAACCCCGCGCTGCGCGAACAGATAATCAACTCCGCGGTGGGGAAGATTCCGGTGGTCGGCGACCAGATCAAGTCCGAGGTGCACCCGCTGGAGGGCAGCACGACCGCGCTGGTCATCGGCATAGTCGGCACGATCTACGGCAGCCTCGGCATCGGGTTCGCCGCGCAGAACGCGATGAACACCGTGTGGAACGTCCCCTACGTGCGGTGGCCGAACATCTTCAAGCGCTACCTGCGCACCTTCGGCGTGATCGGCCTGCTCGGCCTGGGAGTGCTCTCGTCCACCGCGCTCACCACCTTCGCCACCGCGATCGCGAACGGGGTGGCCGCCACGGTGTTCGGCGTGGCCGGCGCGTTCCTTGTCAACCTCGGGCTGTTCCTGCTCGCGTTCATGGTGCTCACCGCCGAGCCGCTGGGCCCCCGCGACGTCGCCGTCGGCGTGGTCTGCGCCGCGGTCTTCTGGCAGACGCTGCAGCTACTCGGCACCTGGTACGTCGCCCGAGGGCTCGCGCAGGCCAGTCCCACCTACGGCGTCTTCGCCGTCGTCATCACCCTGCTGTCCTGGCTGTACCTGGGCTCACAGCTCACCCTGCTGGCCGCGGAGATCAACGTCGTGCTGCGCTACCGGCTATGGCCCCGCTCGGTTACCCAGCCCCCGCTGACCCGGGCCGACCGGCTCACGCTGACCCGGCTCGCCCAGATGGAGACCCGCCGGCCCGAGCAGGTGGTCACGGCGTCCTTCACTGGCGAGGCTGACCGGGATCCGCTGGAGGGCCTGCCCTGAGCCGGCACAGATCCCCCGTGACGGGTGACGTCCGCAGGCCGCGGCCGGGCGAAGCTTGCGCCGTGCTCGCCGGTGCCTTTTTTGCAGAACGCTCCCCGGGGCGCCGTGGCCCGCGCCGCTTGACGAGGTGCGTGGGCCCCCTGGCGGCGGCCCTCGCGGCCGGCCTGCTGGTCACCGGGTGCGGCGGTGCCGTCAGCAGCGCCATCAGCAGCCTGAGGCCCAGCGCGAGCGTGCCGAGCATCAGCCTGCCGAGCCGGAGCCCGCAGGAAACCCCGGCCGCCGCGCCCAGCGCGCAGGAGCCGGCCACCTCGGCCGCGGCGCAGTCCCCGGCGAGTAGCAGTTCCGGGTCCAACCTCATCTGGCTGTGGGTGGTGCTCGGCGCGATCATCCTGATCCTCATCATCGTGCTGATCGCCCGCTCGGGCCGCCGCGGGCCCAAGCCAGCCGACATCTGGCGGTCCCGGGCCGTCGATGCCTACGCGAAGGGGTCGGCCCTGTATGACGCGATGCGGATGGCGGAGGCGCCGGGCGCGCTCGTGGCGCAGGACGCGGCCGCCCGCTGGGCCGACATCCAGCGCCGTGCCGACGACCTGGGGCAGACGCTGTACGCGATGCGCGAGGCCGCGCCCGACGAGGACAAGCGGATGCGCACCGCCGACATGCTGGCCGCCCTGCAGGCGGTCCGGTCGGTGATGGCCGCCGAGCGCGGCACGGATGTCACCCGCGTGCCACCGCCCGAGCAGGTCCGCAGCCGGCTCATGGCCTTCGGCGCGGCGCTGGAGGAACTCCGGAACACCGACCAGCGCATGCCCTACTGACCGCTTGGCACCTGTGGTCCTGACGGGCCAGGCTGCCGTTACTCCCGGGCGAGCATGGCCGCGGCGCTGCCAGCAGTTCATCGCCGAGAACCCGACGTCGTCGAGCACGATGTACACCACGCTGGGCGCGCCGTCCGGTGCCTTGGGCGGCTCGAAGGGTGCCCAGTCCGGCACCGAGTCCCTGATGTCGACGTTGGTGGTCCCCCGGAACGGCTTACCCATCCCCCCTGTTCCGTTCGATGATCTGTGCGGTACCCCGCCCGAACCGGGCGCCCGGGTTCGCCCCGGGCACCACGGTTCAGCTGCCGAGCAGTTTGGCCTTGGCGGCGGCGAACTCCGCATCGCTCAGCGCGCCCTGCTGATGCAGTTCGTTGAGCTGGTTGAGCTGATCGAGCATGGACGACCCCGCCGGAGCCGCCTGCTGGGGTGGTGGTGGCGGGGGCTGCTGGTAAGCCTGTGGCGGGGGCTGCTGGTACTGCTGTTGCTGCTCGAGGTCCGCAATGCGCTGGTCCTGATCGGCCTCCGCCTGCGCTGCCTCTTCCCTTTGCCGGCCCGAGTGCCTGCCGACCGCGTACGCGGTTCCGCCAACCGCGGCCGCGCGCAGCAACGGACGTCGTCGCCTTATCATGACCTGCCTCCTTCGTAGTTGTGCTGGTCCGGGCCGGGCCTACTCGACCGGGCCGTCCACTTCGGCGGGCAGGGTGAGGCCGAGAGCAACCATGATCTCCGGCGCGGCGGCGACCGTTCTCGGCCCGCCGACCTGCGGCGCGACCGCGATGAGCACGCCGAGGATGTCCGCTGCCGTGCAGCCGGCCGCCACGGCGTTGGCTACCTGCCACAGGTAGGAGGCCGGTGGCGCGTCGAGCGCGATCAGGGCGGCGATCTTGGCAAGCGAGTAGCTGCGGCCATCCAGGCCGCTGGTGGCCTGCCAGTCGGCCCGGGCCTCCAGACCTGCCAGCAGCATTTCCGGGTCGCTCATCGCCAGCTTGGCCAGGTGTTCCTCGGTGGCAGCGTCAACTTCGATCTTGGTGGGCGTAGTCATGGACAGGTTCCTCCTGGTCGATAGGCAGGGGGTGGACCCCGTGCCCGGTCCACAGGCCACAGTTACCGCTCGGCGGCGGTGTCGGCGTCACCCGTCAGGGGGGATGCGGGCCAGTTCGGCCTCGCGGGCGAGGAACCTGAGCCTGGCCGCCCGCGCGTCCCATGCGTAGACCACCGCAGTGCCCGCGATGAGGTCGTGCAGGGCGCGCCGTTCCCGCTGCACGAGGATGCCGAGGAAGCCCAGGCCGAGCAGCAGGAAGCTGAGCGGGAACACCAGCGAGCGCACCACACCGCGCCACGGCTCCGCGACCGCGCCGTCGGCGCGCACCACTCGCACGCCGAGCACGGCCATGCCGAACGTCCGGCCGCTCACCGCCCAGGAGTAGCCGAAGTAGAAGAACTCCCAGGCCACGTAGGTGACCACGACCACGATGTCCTGCCGGTTCCAGGAGACCTGCTTGCCGGACACGATCTGCACCACGTAGGAGATGGCCGCGAGCACGAGGGTGTACACCGCGCTGCTGGCGAACAGGTCGATGGCGTAGGCCAGGAAGCGGGACACCGACCCCGCGTAGTCGCCTTGCGCGGTGACCGTCTGAGCGGGCGTGGGGGAAGTCATTTCATCGCCTCACTCGTCGGCGCTGTGCTTGGTCGTGCCGGAGGCGCGCTGGATTGTGGCGCGGGAGGTGCCGTTGGCTCCGTCGCGGGCATTGTGCTGGCCTCGGGAGGTGTCGTTGCCTCCGCGGGCGCTGTGCTTGGTCGTGCCGGAGGCGCGCTGGATTGTGGCGTCGGAGGTGTGCCCTCGCCGTCCAGGAGGGCGCGCGGCGCCGACGGAGCGGGCTGCTTGCGCCGCAGGGCGCGCTGTACCCAGCGGTCGATGGCCTGATCCAGCCCCACCGCCTGGCTGCGCCCCGCGTCCAGTGCCTCACTCGCGATGCCGCCGGAGGACCGGGCGATCACCGCGCCGAGGTCGGTCTGCTCGACCAGCTTGTCCACGTCCACGCGCGCGAGCAGCGCGTTGATGTCGATCTGGTCGAGCAGGGCTCCGGTGTCGATCCGCGCGAGCACCGCGTTCAGATCGACCTGCTCGACTATGGCGGTCACGTCGACCTGGGCCAGCAGCGCGTTCACGTCCACCTGCGCCAGCACGGCGTTCAGGTCGACCCGCTTGATGAGCGCATTAAGGTCCACCGCGTTCAGCACGAGGTCCACCACACGCTCGGCGACCCGCTGCGCCATCGCCTCGACCGGATCGGTGATCCGGCGGTGCGCGCTCATCGGACCACCGCGAGCCCGTAGATCCCGTTGATAACCATGATCCCTCCCACCGCGACAAGCACGCCGATGAGAATGAGCTTGCCATGCGCGCGCAGCCAGCCGTTGAAGGCCGTCAGATAACGAGTCGTGGCTCCCGGGGCGACCAGGTGGACCACAATTGGCAGCCACACCAGCAGCACGTTGATGACCACGACGATGATCAGGGCTAGGAGCGTGAGATCGAAGCTGGCCCGTGCTGTCGCGATCACCTGTACGGCGGCGAGGAAGCTGATCCCGGGAGCGAAGATCAGCAGGCCGACGAGGAACGCGCTCATCGGCGCCGGGTCGGCCACCAGTTTGGACACGATTCCTGTCGCCGGCTTGCTCGGGTCGGGTGGGCGCGCCTTGCGCCGTGCGACCACCACGGCCGCCGCCAGCAGCAGGATGCCCAGGGCGAGGCGCAGCCCGTAACGTGGCGTATGCTCCGCCGGGCGCTGCAGGTTTACGCTGCGCAGTACCGCCAGCAGAATCACGGCCATGACCAGGCTCATGATGACCGCTCCGGCGAGGTAGAACGCGGTGACGTACCGGGGCCGCGCGGAGCCGAGGTACACCGCGGCGACCAGCAGCGCCGTCGGCGACAGCGCCGCCAGCAGCGCGAGCCCGGCTGCCTGGATCAGCATCGGCCGGCTACCACCGGATCCGGCGCGGCCGCCTCAGGGAGGACACCGTCGCGCTCAAGTCTGGCTGGCGATCTCTGCTGGCTTGGCGGGCGGCCTGCCGATCAGCTCGATCAGCCCGAGGACCACGAGCAGGACGATGACTAGCACGATCACGCTGCCGGCGGTCGGGCGGCCCTGGAACACGAAGATGATGGCGGCCAGGCCCACCGCGCTGAGGCGCAGCGCGTTCCGGTGCGCGTAGGTCCACCGGCCGGCCGGGCCGGTGCTCACCCCGCGGCGCTCGCCACGCGCCCGGATCCAGTCGAAGCCTTTGACGAAGGCCGCCCGGGTCCGCACCGCGGTCACCGACGGCCCGGTGAAGAAGGCGGCGATCGCCACCACCAGGCCAAGGACCAGAAGCGCGCGCAGCGCGATCTTGATGAACCGGACCAGCGTGTCGAACGCAGCGGCGGCAGCATCGCTGGGAAACACTGAATTGGGGACGCTGTTGAGATAGATACCGCGGGCGACCAGCAGGGCCGCGCCGAGGACCAGCATCGAGGCGGCGAAGCCCAGCCCGGCCCCGATCAGGGCCCGCCGGTGGCCCCGGGCAATGTACACCCCCGCGGCGATCAGCACCAGCGTCGCTATCGGCAGGATGATCTTCAGGTCGTTGAGCACCCGGTAGAGGGTCTGCGCCTGGACCAGGGTCTTGGAGGAGAACAGCGCGATCGTGGGGTGGATCGGCGGGAGGCTGTTCACCAGCGTGAATCCGCGCTGGGCCAGGTTGTCCTTGACGATGGCGATGAAAGGGGCCAGGTCGAGGGTAACCTGGCCATTACTGACGGTGATCGCTCCACCTTGCCCGGAGAGGGCCTGCACCAGGGTTTGATGGGCCGCCCTATTGACCTGAATCCAGGCGTTGGCGAACCTAGGGCCGGTCACCAGCTTGTGCACGGTGTTGTGCACGAAGCTATTGATCGCGCCCGCCAGTGTGGGGGCGAACGTCTTGAGAAGCGTGCCCACCCGGGGCAGGCCCTTACTTGTCAGCACGTCAGCGGCCTCGCTGGCGCGCCCGGACACGTCGAGGCGGCTGGTGATCGCAACCGTGATCTTGTCGGTCAGCGCGTTCTGGATGGCCGGCTCGTGGATCAGCGGCTCGATGTTCGCGACGTAGCGGTTGGTGTCGGAGACCTGGTTGGCGGTCCAGACCCCGATCACGGACAGCGGGGCGAGCACGCAGCCGAGCACGATGAGCACCACTGCCACGGGGGTCCGCCAGGAGAAACGGTGCCGTGGCCGCAGGTCTGACTGCTTGCCCCGCAATTCGGTTACCTCACCCCTAAGGCGGTCCAGTTCGGCCCGCTCGTCCTTGCTGAGCCCATTGGCCTCAGCGCTGCCATCCGGGTTGCCGTCGGTCTCGGTCAAGGCTCATCTCCTCCCGACCGGGCGCCGCCGCACCGCAGGGGCCGCCGTGAAGGTATGTCTTCGTGTATCCGTTCACGCTGTTCCTGACCGGCGCGCGGTACCTCACCCGGCCGGGGTGAATCGGCAGGCTGAGGTTGGTGAGAGAACGGTGTCATGACCATCGGTGGGAGCATCGCACTGATCGTCGTGGGCGCCATCCTGCGCTTCGCGGTGACCTGGCATGGCAAGTACCTCGACATCCAGGCCATCGGCGTGATTTTGATGGTGGCCGGGGTGGTCGGGCTCGGCGTAGCGGTGGGCCTGCTCATCTCGCGGCGGCGCGCCCGTGCGGGGACGCAGGTCTACGAGGAGCGGCGCTACATGGAGCCGCCTGGGTGACCCTTCCGTCGGGGGCGCCGCCCCGGCCGCGCGCCGAGGGCGGTCCCAGCCGGGCGTGGCGTGCGCGCGTGGTGGATCCACGGCTGCTCAGGCACGCGGCGGCGGCGCGTGGTTACCTGCTGGCCGCGATCGCGCTCGGGCTCGCCGCGGCGGCCCTGATCCTCGCGCAGGCGGGTCTGCTCGCGACCGTGCTGGCGACCGCGGGCCGTGGCGGCGCCACGGCCGCGCTATGGACACCGCTGCTGCTGTTGCTGGCCGTGGTGGCGGGGCGGGCGGTGCTGATGGCACCGGTGAGGCGGTGGCGTTGCGGGCCGCGGCCGTCGTGAAGTCCCGGTTGCGGCGGGCCCTGGCGGCCCGCGCGTTGCGCCTCGGCCCGGCGTGGCTGGGCGGCCAGCAGACCGGCGAGATCACCGCGCTGGCCACCCGCGGCCTTGACGGGCTGGATGCCTACTTCGCCCGCTACCGCGCCGCCGGATGCGTCGCGGTCGGCCGGCCCCGCTGGCGCTCGGCGCGCCGATGCGCGGGCCGCGGAAATCAGGCTGGACGAGATCACCGTGACCTATCCCGGTGGCCGCCGCCCGGCCCTTGACCGGGTGTGCCTTTCGGTCTCACCGGGGGAGCGGATCCTGGTCACCGGGCCCAGCGGTGCCGGTAAGAGCACGTTGTTCGCCCTGCTGCTCCGGCTGATACAGCAGTCCTCGGGAACGGTCACGGTGGGCGGCACGGACCTGGCCGAACTGGATCCGCAAGGATGGCGTGCCCAGATCGCCTGGGTGCCGCAGCGGCCCTACCTGTTCCCCGGCACCGCCGCGGAGAACATCGCCCTCGGCCGCCGCGGTGCGAGCGACGACGCGATCCGCCGGGCCGCTCGCCTTGCCGGGGCCGCCGGGTTCATCGAGTCCTGGCCGGCCGGCTATCACACGGCCCTTGGCGAGCGCGCGGCCGCGCTGTCGGCGGGGCAGCGGCAGCAGATCGCGCTGGCGCGGGCGTTCCTGCGGGACGCGCCGCTGCTGCTGCTCGACGAACCGGCCGCGCACCTGGATCCGGCCAGTGCGGCCCGGCTCGGCGAGACCCTGCAAGCGCTGCCGACCGGCCGCACCGTCATCGTGATCACCCACGCCCCGCACTGGACGGGGGCGACCGGCCGCGTCGTCCGCCTCGACGCCGGCCGGCTGCGGACCCCAGCCGACGCCGGCGACCGCCACGCCGCGGCGGTGCCCCAGTGACCGGGCACCCGTTGCTGTGGCTGCTGCGGCTGGCCCGGCCGCTGCGCGGGCGACTGCTGCTGGCGGTGCTGGCCGGTGCGGCGGCGACCGGGTGCGGCGTGGCCCTGCTGGCGGTGTCGGGGTTCCTGCTCGCCCGGGCGTCGCAGCATCCCAGCATCGTGGCCATCTCGGTCGCGGTGGTCGCGGTCCGCGGGCTGAGCGCCGGGCGCGGGGTGTTCCGGTACCTCGACCGGCTGATCTCGCACGACGTGGCCTTCCGTATCCTCGCCGATGTCCGGACGGCGGTGTACCGCGGGGCCGAACGGCTGGCACCGGCCGGGCTCGCCGCTTTCCGCTCGGGTGACCTGCTCGCCCGGCTGGTCGGCGACGTGGATGCCACCCAGGACCTGTTCCTGCGCGGCATCGGTCCCCCGCTGGCCGCGGCCCTGGCCGGCGGGGGCGCGGTGGCGGCCTGCCTGCTGATCCTGGCGCCGGCCGGTGCGGTGCTCGCCCTGGGCCTGCTGACCGGCGGCATAGTGGTGCCCGCCCTGACGGTGACTCTCTCCCGCAGGTCGGCGCGGCACGCGGCGCCCGCTCGCGGCGAGGTGGGCGCGGCGCTGACCGAGATCCTCTCCGGTGCCGCCGACCTGCATGTGTTCGGCGCGCAGGACGACGCACTGGCCGCCATGGCCGCCGCCGACAGCAGGCTGACCGCCCTGGAACGGCGGTCCGCCGCCGCGGCCAGCGCCGGCGGCGGGCTGCTTGTGCTGGTGTCCGGCCTCACCGTGTGGAGCGTGCTTGTGCTTGGTGTGGCCGCCGTGTCCGCTGGCACTCTCGGCCGGGTGCCGCTGGCGGTGATCACGCTCACCGCGCTTGCCTCCTTCGAGGCGGTCACGGCGATGCCAGCGGCGGCGCTGCAACTCGGCTCGGCCCGCGCCTCCGCCCGCCGCCTCGCGGCGATCCAGGATGCGCCGAGCCCGGTGACCGAGCCCGCGGCACCCCGGCCGCTCCCGGCCGGGCCCGCGGCGGTACGGCTGCGCGGCGTGCGGGTCAGGTACACGGCGGACGGCCCGCTCGCGCTCGACGGGCTCGATCTCGACCTGGAGCCGGGACGCCGGGTCGGGCTCGTCGGGCCGGTCGGCGCGGGCAAGTCCACGGTGGCCGCGCTGCTGCTGCGGTTCTGCGAACCCTGCGCCGGCTCCGTCACCCTGGGCGGTGCCGAACTGGCCAGCTACCGTGCCGACGACGTGCGGGCCGTCATCGGCGGGTGCCCGCAGGACTCGCACATCTTCGCGGGCACGATCAGGGACAACCTGCGCCTGGCCCGGCCGGGCTGCAGCGATGAGGAACTGGCGGACGCCGCCGCCCGGGCCTGCCTGCTGACCTGGATTCGCGGCCTGCCGCTGGGCTGGGACACTCCGGTGGGGGCGCATGGCACGGCCATGTCCGGCGGGGAGCGGCAGCGGCTCTTCCTGGCCAGGGCGCTGCTCGCCGACCCCGCCGTGCTGATACTTGACGAGCCCACCGCCCACGTGGACCAGGAAACTGCCGCCGCGCTCACCGCCGACCTGCTCGGCCTGACCGCGGGCCGGACCACCCTGCTCATCACCCACGACATGGCCGGGCTCGAATGCCTGGACGAGATCGTCGTACTGGACCGCGGCAAGGTCGTGCAGCGCGGCACCCACGATCAGTTGATGCGCACCGGCGGCCGCTACCGACGGCTGCGGGTGGCCGCCGGGCCCAGCGGCTAGCTCTGCCCGTCCCTGGGGGAACGGAACGCCGCGACCAGCCGGGCCACCAGCGTGGCCAGGAAGATCTGACCGGTCAGCGCCTCCAGGACCGCCACGGCCTGCCCGGAACTGTATGCAGCCGTGTAGTCGCCGTAGCCCAGGGTGGTCAGCGTGGTGAAGCTGAAGTACTGGAAGGTCTGGGTCGTGGCCTTCTCGCCTGCGGCAAAGAAGTGGTCGCCGCTGAAGTGGTAGATCGCCGCGAAGAAGGAGGCGAACATCAGGCCGATGACGAGGTAGGCGCTGAACGCGCCGAAGATGCTCTGCAACGTCACCGTGCCGAAGGTCAGCACCCGGTAGACGATCATCACGGACGCGATGAGCAGCACCAGGCCGGTCCAGATGTTGGCGACTCCGGTACCGATGTCACCGGTCGCCGTGCTGAGCGAGAGGGTGAATATGACCGGCACGCCCACGACCGCGGCGATCAGCAGGAGGCGCACCGCGCGCCGCGACACCGAAGAACTCCGCAGCGCCAGCAGCATGGCCACGGTGAACAACACGACCTGCAGCGCCTCGATCCACCGCGCGGTGACGAACGCGGACAGCAGATAACTGGCGATCAGCACGAGCAGGAGCGCCCCGTAGCGGCCGGGCTGGGCGCCGGCGGAGGGCAATGACTTCAGGAACGCCATGCCCAGCCCCATGATCCTCCGGATGGTGGCATGCACAAAAGGCTCGCGTCGCGGCGCGGGCGCCGGTTCACCCGGGGCGGGTGACGTGCGGTGATACCGTGCGGCCAGCGCGGATGCCCTCTGCGGAAGGTCAGTGAATGGTCAGCTAGCCACCAGAAAGTATCCAGCTAAGCGTAAGCATCTCCTGAGACCCCATTCAGGTCCGGCGGCGACCCTCTATATCGGCGGACTTATCGAATGGGGGCGAGACGTGTCCAGGCAGATGACCGTAACCCTGCCCGCGACCGGGCGGGCGGCAGGTCTGGCTCGGCGGGCGACCCGCGACACCCTGGCGTCGTGGCAGGTGGCACACCTGGAGGAGACCGCGGTACTGCTGGTCTCCGAACTGGTCGGCAACGTGCTGCGGCACGCGCGGACCGGGGCGCTCGCCATGGCACTGTGCCTGGACCTTGAGCTGGCATCGCTGCTGATCGAGGTGCACGACACCGACCCGCGCGCGCCACGCCCGCGCACTCCGGAAGCACTTGACGAGTCCGGATTCGGCTTCGTGCTCATCGAGGCCCTGGCGGGTAAGTGGGGCGTGCGCCAGACGGGGATCGGCAAGGCGGTCTGGGTGGAACTCGACGCCAGGCAGCCGGTCAACCACCCGTAACAGGGGATGCTTGCCGGGCACGCAAGCAGGAAAGATACGCATCATGCCATTGCATGATCGTGACACCATCCGTGACCAGATGGCGGACTGCGTGTTCGCCGACCGCGACCTGACCAGGCCGGTGCCCAAATACACGTTCCCGCGGGAGGGGACGCTGCCCAGGGACGCGTTCCAGTTGGTGTCGGATGAACTGATGCTCGACGGCAACGCACGCCAGAACCTGGCCACGTTCTGCCAGACGTGGGAGGAACCTGAGGTTCTTGCCCTGATGGCGCTGGCGATCAACAAGAACATGATCGACAGAGACGAGTACCCGCAGACCGCCGAGATAGAACGGCGGTGCGTGCACATGATGGCCGACCTGTGGAACGCGCCCGAGGCGGCCAACACCGTCGGTGCCTCGGCCATCGGCTCGTCCGAGGCGTGCATGCTGGCCGGGATGGCGGCCAAGTGGCGGTGGCGGGCCAAGCGACGGGCCGCGGGCAAGAGCACCGACAACCCGAACATGGTGTGTGGCCCGGTGCAGGTGGTGTGGCACAAGTTCGCCCGCTACTGGGACATCGAGATGCGTGAGGTCCCGATGTCGCCGGGCCATTACGCCATGGATCCGGCCGACATGCTGGCACGGGTGGACGAGAACACGATCATGGTCGTGCCGACGCTCGGCGTCACCTACACCGGCGCCTACGAGCCGGTGGCGGACATGGCGGCCGCCCTCGACAAGCTCCAGGCCGACACCGGCCTGGACATCGACATTCACGTGGATGGGGCCAGCGGCGGCTTCCTCGCCCCGTTCTGCGCGCCCGAGGTGGCCTTCGACTTCCGATTGCCACGGGTGAAGTCGATCAGCGCCTCGGGGCACAAGTTCGGCCTGGCCCCGCTGGGGGCCGGCTGGGTGGTCTTCCGCGATGCCGCTGAGCTGCCCGAGGAGTTGATCTTCCATGTCAACTACCTGGGCGGCGACATGCCGGTGTTCCAGATCAACTTCTCCCGGCCCGCCGGGCAGATCGTGGCCAGTTACTACAACTTCCTGCGGCTCGGCTTCGAGGGTTACCGCAACATTCACATGGCCTCCTATGACATCGGCCAGTACCTCGCCGCCGAGATCGTCAAGCTGGGCCCGTTCGAGCTGCTCTGCGACAGCAACCCGAACACCGGGATACCGACGGTCACCTGGCGCATCGCCGAGGGCGAGGATCCCGGGTACACGCTGTTCGACCTCGCCGACCGGCTGCGCACCCGCGGCTGGCAGGTACCCGCCTACACTCTTACTGGGACCGCGTCCGATATTGCCGTGCAGCGCATCCTGGTCCGTCTGGGGGTGAGCCGGGACATGGCCTCGTTGCTCCTCGATGATTTCCGCGACTCGGTGGCTCACTTCAACAGGCATCCGGTGACCGTGCCCATGTCCAAGGAGGAGTCCGGCGGCTTCAACCATCTCTGACACCACGTCAGACCGGCGCATCCGGGGGCTGGTCCGCTTCCTGGCCGGCTCGCTGGCCTTTGCTGCCTGTGTCAACTTCTGGGCCGGCGTTTACCAGATCGCCCACTCCGCCAGCTTCGCGGCCACCCCGCAATACGTCTTCGGCAACCTCCGCACCTGGGGGTTCGTCACGATAGCCATCGCGCTGGGCCAGTTCGCCGTGGCGGCAGGCCTGGTCGCGGGCAGTCAGCGCGCCCGCTGGTGGGGCGCCGGGCTGGCACTGGTTAACGGGATCGGGCAGATCACCGGCCTCCCCGGATACCCGTTCTGGTTCCTGGTATTCACCGCCGTGGAGATGGTCGTGCTCTTCGGGCTCGCCATTTATGGCAGCAGATCAGCCGTCCAGGAGCGAAAGCTCGCGTGACCGGGCGACCGCCTGCTCGCGGGACGTCGCCAGGAGCTTGCGGTAGAGCGATGCGGTCTGCGACTTCACGGTGTTGTGCGAGATGGCCAGTTCGGCGGCGATCTCGGCCAGCGACAGGTGCGTGGCAAGCAGGGGCAGCAGGCGCAGCTCGGCGGCGGTCAGCGCGGATGCACCGGGAGCGGCCGGGCCGTGTCTTCCCTGCAGCCGCATGTGCAACGCCCGGGCTTGCCCGATAAGGGTGCCGAGGCCAGGTCGCCGCCGGAGCAGCTCATCGACCTCCCGCAGCAGCGTTCTGGCACCCGGCAGGTCGGCGAGGTCGAGGTGCACGCGAGCGAGTTCGATGCGGGCCTGCACCGCGATATGGGGCACCGTGTAGGTCAGGAACGGCCGCGCCCGCTGTGCGTGAACCAGTTCAGTGCGGGTTTCCGTGACTTTCCCCCGGCGCAGGGCCGCCCTGGCCTGGGCCGCGCAGACCAGCGGGGTCACATAGCTTTCCGTGACCCCCGCCTGGTGCAGCAGCGCGTGGGCCTGCCCGCCCAGGGCATCGGCCCTGGCCCAGTCCCCCCGGGCCGTCGCCAGCAGCGACCGCTCGCCCAGTGCCGCCGCGGTCACCTCGTGCGCGCCGGTTCCCTCGCCGATCCGGGCCGCGTCCGCCAGGGTGGCGTCGCCGGTTTCGAGGTCACCGGAAAGGATCTGCGCGATCCCCATCAGCAACGCCGCCCCGGGCGTGACGATGTCTTCCGCGGCGAATCGGCACGCGGCCTCCTGCGCATCGGCTTGCATCTGTGCGACCCCGTGGCGGCACATGAAGGCCCGCAGCAGGGCGGCCCAGGCCCCGGCCGGGTCGCGCGGGCCGGACGGGTCCCGGGCCAGCCGGCGCTCGGCCGCATCGGCCCACCTGTCCGCCTCACCCGGCCGTCCTGTCCACGAGAAGATGAGCGCGCCCAGCGCGGCCACCGCCGGGTGATCGTCGATCTCACCGTGCTCGTCAAGCCACCGGAACCAGCGTTGCAGCGTCACGGCGCGTCCCTGGCGCCGGGCCGGCACGGCGAGGTCTTCCAGCAGGCGGGCGGCGGAATCGGCGTCACCGGCCGCGATCGAGTACTCCAGTGCTTCTTCCGGCAGCCCGTTCTGCGCGCACCAGCGCGCGGCCCTGCGGCGCAGCACGGGGACCAGTTCCGGTTCCGCGCGCTGCAGGCCGGCCAGCAGCATGTCGCGGAACAGATGGTGGTAGCGGTACCAGCCGTCCTGGCCGCCGAGCGGAACGAGCAGCAGGTTCGACCGGGACAGTTCTGCCAGCGTGGCACCGCCGCCCGGGGCTTCGACCACCGCCTCGCACAGCGGCTCCGAAAGCCGCTCAAGCACCGCCGTCCTGGTCAGGAACTGCCGCTGCCACGGTGACACCCGGGAGAGCAACTCCGCCTCCAGGTAATCGCTCACCAGCCGGTTGGCGCCGCCGAAGGTGACGGCCGCGCGCGGCAGCGATCCGCCTTCCCGCAGGTGCAGCGCGGCGAGGTACAGCGCCGCGGGCCATCCTTCGGTGTGCCTGTACAGCTCCGCCACCTCGTACTCGCCGAGGACGACGCCGGCCGCGCGCAGCAGTGACGCCGCCTCTTCGGGGCTGAGCACGAGGTCCGCGGGCCCGATCTCGGTGAGCCTGGCTTCGGCGCGCAGCCGTGCGAGCCTCAGTGGGGGCCGGGCCCGGCCCGCCAGCACCAGGTGCGAGCCGGGCGGGACATGATCGGCCAGCGCCGACAACGCCGCCTGGCATTCCCGGTTGTGCAGCACGTGCACGTCGTCGAGGACCAGCACCACCGGTGCGTCCATCGCGGAGAACGCCGCCGCCAGCCGCGGCACGACCGTCCCCGGCACCGAGCTTCCCGGCGAGGCGAGCGCGGCGAACACCTCATCACCGATCGGTGCCACCGAGTCGAGGGCTGCGGCGATGTAGCTGAGCAGCACCTTCGGGTCGTTGTCCGGCTCCTCGACCGACACCCACGCGAACGCTTGGCCGCCTTGCTCGGCCCACTGCGCCAGCAGTGTCGTTTTCCCGAAGCCCGGCGGCGCGACCACCGAGACGACCGGGCTCAGCTTGCCGGGCGCGAGCAGGTCGATCAGCCGCGGGCGGCCAACCGTCCCTGGCCGCAGCACCGGATGCCGGAGCTTGGTGGTGACGAGCACGATGGCCGGGCTGCTGGCTCGCCGCTGCGCGCGGGCGGGCGGCCTGCCGGCCGGCGGCTGGCAGGCCCGCGAGCGCGCATCGCTGTCGCCCATGCTGCAGCGGCCTCCTCGAAGCACCCGCAGGCCAGGCCATTGAAGGCTTTGTCCAGGCCAGCCGCGGCAGCGCGCCCGCCGTCACGATGTGCGCATGCTGACGATTGTCCAGATTACGCCCAGCCAACCTGCGGAGGGCGCTCAGCACGCCGGGCGTTGCACTGATTGCGTGGATCGCGCCGGCGGGTGTCAACGGCGGAGGATGTCGCGAAAGTGCCGCACGGGCCATCGCCGGTCGAACAGTGTCGGGTCGTCGCGGTCCTCGGCGCGGAGGCGATCGATCAAGGTCACGTAGTCGTCGAGGTCGAGCGTCCTGATCAGGGTGAGCAGGTCGGCGGCCTCGCCTACCGCGGGGGCGGTCGGTGCGACGAGCCGGTCGTAGAGTTCCACGACCTGGTGAATCATGGCTAGGTGGCGCGACCCCGGTTCGACCGACGGGAAGTTCGTTGCGGCGAAGTCCTCGGTGAAGACGATCGGCTCGAGCACCAGGGATCGTGGCCCGTAGAGCTGAGCGAGACGGATAAGCAATTCGACGTCGAAGGTCTCGTTGAACGAGGTCATCTGCCCGAGGGCTGGGCCGAGCGCGGCCCCGTCGAAGGCCTTGAAGCCGGCCTGGGTGTCGAGCACGTGAGCCAGGGACGGAATGAGCAAGGCCCGGACGAAATGGCGGAACAGGATGATGATCTTGTCCGGCTTGCCGCCGGTGCTCTGCGGCTCGGTGACCGGCCCGTCGGCCCGGACCAGTACCGCCCCCTCGATGCCGTAACGCTGGCCTAGTGCGCCGACTACCTTGTCACCGGCGACTATCGGTGCTGCCAGCGAGCCTAGCTGGGCCAGGTTCGCCGACAGGTCCGCGTCGGTGTAGCAGACCACGTGCCGGCCGGTGCCGCTCGCCCCCGCCGGACCGGTCCTGACCGCGGCGGCCATCCCGGCCAGTATCGATCCGCCCTTGCGGGACTGGTCGGTCGAGGTCAGCTGGTCGAATGCGGGGCTGATCGAGATGTCACCCCCGATCACATCGGCCAGCCGGAGCACCGTCACGCCGCGGTGACCTTCACTCGGATAACCCTCGGCCGCCACGATCTTTGTCATGAGATCGGCACTCGAGGGCTGGTCCCGGCATCCGTCATCGACAGCGATGATGCTCCACGTGACGCCGGGCAGGCCGCCGGTCAGCCAGTCGAGCTGGCGGACCTTCGCGCGCACGAAGTCCTCCCCGTGCGGGTGCTCCGCACGGGGGGCCATGCGGCCCGTCTCGCCGTACATGGCCCACACCACGGTCAGGTGGACCGGACCGGTGAGCTTACCCAGCCGCAGCCTCGACCGGGCCGCGGCATTCGCTTCGGCCGCCACCGCAGGACCGTGGCTGGCCACGGCACGCTCCGCCGCCACGCGGTCCTCGACCAGGGCGGAGGCCACGTCGAGCACCGCCTGGTTCTGATCAGAGTCCGTGAGGTCGCGCACGGGCACCAACGCCTTGTTCATACCCCGAGGATGCCAGGGCACCCCGCGCCGAGTCGCAGTCGGGCCCTAAAGCAGCCGGCGCGCAAGTTCGTCAGCGGGCTGCCTGCTGACGATGAGAATGTTGATGAGGTGAAGCGTCTCAAGGACAATGCCCGCCTTGTCCGGTTCGACTGCTACAACGACGACTCCCGGACGTCGTTTCTGCAAATCAGCGTTGAGCGCGCAACCCCTGAAGTCGCCATATTGAGCCCCGAGCCAGCGCTCGTTGACTTTCTCGACCCGCTCTTTATCCTTGCCGCTAACTTCGTCCTTAGCGATCCACGCCCGATCCGGGCTGCCTGGTGGGGACCGGCCCCGCCGTCACCCCTGGGCTGACTTGGCGTCGGCCTCGATCTCGGCGGTGTCCGCCTTCAGTTGCTTGGACTCCAGCTTCTCGGCCTTCTTCATCGCCCGCTCGATCTTCGCCCCCATGTCGGACACCCCGACCACCACCAGGCCAGCCTGCCCGGCGTCGAGGTGCTCACCCAGTTCCTTGAGGTCGTGGCGGCTCATCCCGGCGGCCGCGTGGCCGGCCACCGAGCCGAGGACCGCGCCGCCAGCGGTCGTGGCCAGCAGCAGGCCCCCGCCGATCGCCGCGAACGGGAACAACGCCACCACCAGGCCGGTCGCCAGGCCCACCCCGCCGCCGAGCACGCCGCCGACCCGGGTCGGCGTCTCGTGCTTCTTGGTGATCTTGACCTTTCCGTCGGCACGGCGCTCGATCACCGCTGCGTCGTAGGAGTCGATCAGCCCTTCCTTGGTGTGCAGGTCCTTGACCAGTTCATAGTCGGCGTAGGCGTCGGCCGGGTTGCTGTACACGCCGACATAGGCGATGAACGTGTCGATAGCCATCGTGGTCCTCCAGTGCCTGCCGTGCAGGTCAGTCAGGTATGCCCAGAACGCTACGGGGCCGGGCGCACCGGCCTCGCCCCCCGCCACGGGTGATCCGGGCCCGGCGCCGGATGATCAGGTGAAGGCGGCGGCGGCGCTGATCGCCGCCAGCACGAGCATGACCACGGCGGCCACCCGGGTGATCCACGCCAGCGGCAGGACCTTGAGCAGTCCGCGCCCGCCGGCGATGGCCAGCCCGGCAACCGCCCACAAGGCCAGCATCGCCGCCGCGCCGACCAGCACCGGCGAGTGATCGCGGGCGGCCAGGCCCGCGGTCACCACCTGGGTCAGGTCACCGAACTCGGCGACAAGGATCACGGTGAAACTGGTCACCGCCACCCGCCAGAACCCGCGCCGCGAGCCTGCGTGGATGCGCTCGTCGCCGGCGTGCCGGCCACGGAGCAACAGCGCCGCGCCCGCCGCGAACAACACCGCCGCCACCGCCTCGACGGCCCGCTGCGGCAACAGCCCCAGCAGGCTGCCCGCGGTCACCGCGAGCGCCGCGTGCACCGCGAACGCGGCGGCCACCCCCGCGAACACGAACACCGGCCGGTACCGGCTGCCCAAGATCAGGCTGGCCAGCGCGGTCTTGTCCGGCAGTTCGGCCAGGAACACCACGCCAAACACGGTTGCCGGGATCACCAGGTCCACGGGGAGGTCCTCTTCCATCGGGCCGCGCCGGCCGCGCCCGGGGACGCTCCGGCGCGGCAGCACACCACCGCGCCGAAGGTCTCGTCCAGGCGATACGCACGCCCCCGGGAACCGGGCCCGTTTCGCGGGCCAGCATGTCGGCATCCCGGCGTTGGGACTACTCCCCTTCTGCCTGAAGCCTATCCGGCCAGCCGGACTGCCCGGCCTGAGCAGGGCCCCCTCTGCGGGGCGACGCCGGGCGGAAACAAGCCGTCCGTCCGGAGATGAACGCTGCCGCCCGCATATACGTGATGTGAGCGGACGGCGGTTCCGCGTACGCGGGTGCCCGCAACGACTAGCGGGCCGTGCCGGAGGCGCGCAGTTCCACGCAGCAGTGCCCGGCGCTGGGATTCAGCACCGCGGTGGCCGACACGGCGCCAAGCCCGTCAAGGAATCCGGTGAGGAACGCATGGTTGATGCCGCAGACCAGTTCGCGGGCCTGCGCTGCCATCGGGTGGAAGGGGCAGTTGCGCAGCAGCACCTGCGTGGGCGTGGCGCGCACCGGCTCGAACCCGGATCGTTCCAGGAAGCCGCTGGCGACGGTGAGCGCGCGCTCGGCACCCAGGCGGCCCGGCCGGGCGGCGGCGCGCTCGGCCGCACCCAGTTCCCTGCCTTTCTCCCCGGCCGCGCGGAAGGCAGCCCGGGCGGCGGCGTCGTCGGGCGTGGAGTTCACGGCATTCACCAGGATGCCCGCCAGCAGGCCGTGCTCCCTTGGCGGGATGCTCACCTGCACGTCCACCTCGGCCGGCTCGTACCGCTTGGGGGTGCGGCCCGCCCGCCGCAGGCCGCCCGGCCGGGCGAAACTGGTCCGCAACAGCCCCGCGGCGGCCAGCTTGTCCAGGTGGAACGCGGCCAGCTTGCGGGAGATCCCGACCTCGCCCGCCACCTCGTCGCGGGTGACCGGACCGTCCGCCCGCCGGATGAAGGCATACATCCGGCGCCGCAGGTCATCGCTCAAAACGGCTGCCGCTGCCATGCCCGCGTCGAGGCTCACGGTCACACTGTAACGCCCACAACCAGGGAGCCAAACGGTTCGCCATCCAAGAGGAGCCTGGTAGTTGACATACTTCGAGAGATTGACTAACACTCTTTAGCTAAATAGGAGGTCCGCATGCTTCCCGAGCAGTTTCAGGCCAAGCAGCCGGTGACCGTGCTCGCGGGGACGTACGGGCATCCATTGCATCCGATCCTGGTGACGGTGCCGATCGGCGCCTGGGTCACCAGCCTGGTGTTCGACATCGCCTCCCACGCCGTCCATCCCGCCGCTTTCCTGGCCCAGGGGTCGCTGTGGCTGATCGGGGTGGGTGTGATCGGCGCGGTCCTGGCCGCTTGCTTCGGTGTCCTGGACCTGTTCGCCCTGCCCGAGCGGACCAGGGCCCGGCGGACCGCGGTGATCCACGCCAGTCTGAACCTGGGCATCACGGCCGCCTACGCGGCCGGGTTCGCCTGGCGCTACAAGGCCGTGCATCCCGCGCCGGTACCCGCCGCGCAGATCGCCCTGTCGGTGGTGAGCCTTGCCGTGCTCGCCGTCTCCGGGTTCCTGGGCGGCAAGCTCACCTACCGGTACGGGGTGCGGGTCGCCGACGAAGTCACGCAGGCCGACGGGTACGACAACCCCGCGACCGCGCGCACCTAAGCCTCCAGCGCCGGCTCGTCCGGGGCGGACAGGCTCAGCACCGCGCCGACCACCGCGGGCGAGGCACTGATCTTCGCTTCGAGTGCCCGCAGCCGGACGGCGAGGTGGGATTCGGTGTCGTCGCCGGTGAGATCGACGTCGCCGACCACGAAGATCATCCGTGGCCCGACGACCTCCAGCCGGAGATAGGTCACCCTGGCCACCTCCGGCAGGTCAAGCAGGGCCTGGAGCGCGGCCGTCCGCACCCGGGGACCGGCCTCCTGGCCGACCAGGTACCGCCGGTTGAGGTTGATCAGCACCACGGCGACCACGGCGAGCAGCACGCCGACCAGGATCGACCCGATCGCGTCCGGGATCGCCGAGCCGGTCAGCTCGTGCGCGGCCAGCCCCGCGGCCGCGATGACCAGGCCGATCAGCGCGGCGGAGTCCTCGGCGAACACCGCCCGCAAGGTGGGGTCGGACGTGGCCATGACGTGCTCGATCAGGTCCCGCTGCAGCGACTCCGCCTCGGGCTTGGCCTGCCGGATCGACTGGCCGAACGAGACCGCTTCCAGCACGAACGACACCGCAAGGACCACGTATCCCACGACGAACCGTTCGGCGGGCTGAGGGTGGATGAGCTCTTGGACGCCATGCGTCACCGACACCGCGGCGCCGGCCACGAACAGCCCGAGCGCGGCGAACAGCGACCACACGTAAGCCTCCCGGCCGTGGCCGAGCGGGTGCGCGGCATCCGGCGGGCGGTGCGACCGCCGGTCGGCGACCAGCAGGAAGATCTCGTTACCGGCGTCCGCCCACGAATGCGCCGCCTCGGCTACCAGCGACGCCGACCCGGTCACCACGGCGGCGGCCGACTTCGCCAGCGCGATCAGCACGTTGGCGCCGAGGGCCACCAGCACCGTCGTGAGGCTCTCCGACCCGCCCTGGCGCTGTAGCAACGCCATCCGCCCGAGCAGATCCTGGGGTCCGCGGCCAGCCTTGCCTTCCGGGACCGGCGCCGGTGCGCGCTCGTCACCCTGCTCGCGCGTCATCAACCACTACTAACACACACCGCAGTTACCGGAAACGGCCGAGGTGCCCTGCGCGCCCGCCGCTCACCCGTGGATGTGGGTGTGTGTGATCGAGGTGAACTGGCAGATCAGCGCGGCGGTGAGGAAGACGAGCCCGACCGCGAGCTCGTTGAGGCGGCGCAGTTCGCGGCCGCTGGCGGCGAAACCGAACATGACCAGCGCCGCAAGGGACAGGATCAGCGCAAGAACGTCCATGCGGCTCCCAGGGTCATACCCAGAGGTCTGGGCGGTAGCGGGTGCTTGTCTCCAGCTCGTCGAGGTAGGTCTCGGCGCGCTCGTGGGGCATCGCCCCATGATCCGCGGCTACGCCGGCGAAGGCGGCGCGGACGGCGTCGCGCATCGGCTGCGAGCCGCACACGTAGACGTAGCCGCCGGCGGCGAGCAGGCGCCAGACGAGCGCGCCTTGCTGCCGTATCCGGCCCTGGACGTAATCATGGCAGCCCGGAGGCTCCCGGGACGTGGCAACGTGCACGTGGTCGAGCACTCCTTCCGCAACGAAGTGCTCGATCTCATCACGGTAGATGTAGTCGAGGCCGGCCGACCGGATCCCGTTGAACAGCGCCGCTTCCGCCAGCGGGATGCCCTCGCCTTTCATCGCCACCCGTTCCCAGAGGAACGCCCGCATCGGCGCGAAGCCGGTGCCGGCCGACACGAAGATCATCGGCTTCGTCGCGTCCTCCTGCAGGTGGAACCCATCGGCGCTGTTGTGGAAGACGTTGAGCCGGTCCCCCTCGCGGATCGTGTGCAGGTAGTGCGCGCTCATCCCGTGGAAGTCACGGCCGGGCACACCGGGCACCGGCATGGCCTCCAGCCCGATGGTCACGTGCGCGACGCCGTCGCCGTGGACCCGCGGGCTGGAACTCGTGGAGTAGTAGCGCGGCCGGAGCGGCTGTGCCACCTGCAGCAGTTCGTAGATGTTCAGCGAGCACGACCGGAACTCCTCAAGCAGCGCAAGCAGGTCGTAGCCGCCGGCGTCGATGGTCGCGCGAAGCGGTGAGCCTGCCTCTCCGGGCTCGGCCAGGACGTCCCTGATCTCTGCCAGCTTCGACCGCTCGGCGGGGTCGGTGACCTTGTCGAGCATGAGGTCGAGCAGCGGCATCGTCGGCCTTCCGGTGATGTCGACGAGGCTGGTGAGCACATTGCGGACACCGAGCACGACGCCCTTGGGCGCGGCGCGGATGTTCATGGTCGTGGGCACCATGAACAGGCTGTCGAGCGTGGCGCCGAGGTGCTGCGCGAGCCGCTCGACGTGCTCCGCGTCGTTCTTCGGGCAGACGCCGAGGTGGTCGCCGACCTGATAGGCAACGCCGGGCGGCAGCCCGAGTTCCAGGTGCCGCGCCCGCTTCGGCGACTCGCCCGCGAGTAGCTGCCGGGCGCCGAGGACACGCGCCTCCACCGTGCCGATCCCCGCCGGGTTCGTGAGGATCGTCGGCGCGAGCAGCACCTGCGACTGGCCGCGACCCGGCCCGGCCTGGTCCGGGGCCGCGGGCCGCCGCCACACCCCCGACGACATGCGGCGCATGATCTCCGGCGCGCTCCGCTTCCTGACCGCCGTCTGCTGGCTTGCGGCGTTCTCCCGCTGCAGCGATCTTTGCATCGCGGTGCTCGAGTACACGCCCGTCAGTGCCCGCGCGGAGGCCTTCTCCGCGGCGTCGCGCTCGGCCGCGGCCTCCGTCGGGCGGGCCCCGGACAGCTCGAGCAGCACCGGCCACACGGATGAGTTCCACTCGTCGTGCACGCGTTCCCATGTCGGCGTGCCGACGTCGCCGTACGCGAACTCCGCGACCGGCGTGGCACCAAGGTCGGACAGCTTCTTGTGCACGTAACGGGGAAACGCGAGGAACGCGTTCCACTGGGTGTTGCCGAGGCCCCAGACGAGGTACCGGCAGGCCCGCCAGGCGGGGGTGCCTGGTGCGGTGTGTTCGAGCCAGGCCTTGAACGCCGCCGCATTGGCGGGCGGGTTCGACGTGTAGGTGGAGGTCATGACGGTCAGCAGCCAGGGCTGCGTCCGCGGCGATGACTCCGCCAGCTCGTTCAGCGTCATCACGTCGCTGGTGTAACCGTGGAAGTGGCTCCGTTCGGCGAACCGCTCGGCCAGTTCCTTGTTGGCGCCGAAGTTGCTGCCGTAGGCGATCACCAGATGGCGATAGGCGCTGGTCCGGGGAATCTCCGTCGGCTGTCCCCACCCGGGCGCGGGCGGCCCGGCCGGTGCGGGCGACGGGGCCTGCGCGGGCGTACGATCGGCCGCCGTGGCCGTCACCGGCCGGACCCGGCGCGGCTCGCGCGGTACGCGGATGATCGGGACCTCGGCTGGTTTCGTCGTCACCACGGTGTTCTTGGTCACCGTCGCCCCCGGCGCCAGCCGCAGCCGGTAGTGCTTGTAGATCTCGAACAGCACGACGCGGAGCATCATGAACGTGACCTCTTGCGCCATGCACTGCCGCTTCCCGATCGAGAACGGGATGAAGGCGTGGCGCGGCCGGTCGATGACCTTTTCCGTCGCGAACTGGTCCGGGTCGAAGCTGCCCGCGTCCGGCCCCCAGTAGCGCGGGTCGCGCTGTGCGGCGAGCGTCCCGACCAGGATGATGTCGCCCTTCCTGATGCGGTAGCGGCCGAGCGTGCCGTCCTTGAGGCTGCGGCGGATCGTGACCGGCATCGGCGGGTAGATCCGCATCGTCTCCTTGATCACCTGGGTCGTGTACGACAGTGCCATCAGGTCGTCGTACTGCAGGTCGTAGTCGGGGTCACCGCCGGTGATCTGGTCGATCTCGGCGGTCAGCTTCTCCTCGACGTCCGGGTGCGCGCCGATCACGTAGGGGAGCCACGCCCCCGTGATCGACGGCCCGTTGAAGCCGTTCGAGAGGTGCATGAGGACCTGATCGCGGATGGTGCCGGTATCAAGCAGCTCGCCGGTCTCGGGATCCGGCGTGGTCACCAGCCGGCTGAGCAGGTCCGTCTGCGCCCCGGGCGGTGCGGTGTGCAGGCGGGCGCGCACCAGCCCGTCGGCCGTCGCGAAAAGCTCATCCTTGTTCCGGCGGTACCGCTTCTTGCGCTCGCGCCGCGCGCGCCCGGCGAAGACGGTGAAGTCCGGCCGGGGCTCGGCGACGCGCCGGATGCTCTCCTTGGTGCTTTCCGGAACGGCTGCCGCGAACGGGTGCGGTTCGCCGTTGCCGTCGAGCAGGCCGAAGTTGTAACGGCATGCGCCGCGGCCGGATACCTCGAGCGTGTAACGCTCCATCCAGGCCCGCGCGTCGAGTGGCTGGTCGTCGGGGATCGCCGACCAGGCGGCGACGAGCTTGCGCGCCTGCTCCTTCATCAGCTCCAGCTGGGTCCGCTGGTGCATCGGCGAGTACCACGGCAGCATCACCCGCCGGATCCGCTCATAGTGCTCGCCGTCGCTGATGACCGAGATGCCGCCGCCGCGGGAGTTGCTCAGCTGGTCGAAGAAGTTGATGTCCTCGACCTGCTTGCCGAACTGCTCCTCGTCCCCGGCCACCTGATCGAGCAGTTCCGGGTCGGAGACGACGACGAGACGCCACTTCTTGGCCGGGATGCCGACCGCGTAGATGTGCCCGAACCGGCGGTAGTAGTCGAGTTGCGTGTCGTTGTCGTTCAGGATGTCGAAGTTCGCGAACCGCTCGCCGTCGGGCACCAGCCAGCGGACCGCGTACGGGATCTCGATCGGCGTGCCGTCGCCGGCGGTGGCCAGGGTGTCGCCAGGGCGACGTGCGGCGCTCGCCGGTGGTGCCGGCACCGCGGGCCCCGGGGGTGGTGGCGCTGTCGCGGCGGCCTGCGGTGGTGCCGGGGCCTTGGTGCTCGCTGGCGGTGCCGCTGTCGCGGCGGCCGGTGGCGTCGCCTCCGCCACGGTGCCGGTGAGCCGCTGCAGCTCCTGACCGGCCAGCCGGAACCGGGCCGGGCCGATGCCGACGACATCCCCCTCGGCCAGCGGCGCGTCCGTGACGCGCTGGCCATTCACAAAGGTGCCGTTGTGGCTGGCCATATCCACGATGCGGGAGCTGCCCGCGACGTTGCGCAGTTCCGCGTGGTGACGGGACGCGCCCGAATCGAGAACAACGATGTCGTTATCCGGTGCCCGGCCGATTCGCAGCGTCCTGCTCGGCGGTGGGAGCGCCGGCGGCGTCGCGGCCGGCTCTGGTTCCGGGCGTGGCGCCGGAAGGACGGCCGTGGCGTCCACGGCCACGGCACCGGTGCGCGGGGAGGCGGCGGGCCGGCCCGGCCCGTCCGGGGCGCTGGTGGTGACCGTGCAGGTCAGGACCGGCCCGTCCGCCGGATGGCCGAGCCGGGCGACGCATTCGGAGTCGATTTCAAGCCGCGCCACCCGACGGCCTTGGGCGTAGGTGCCGTTGGTGCTGCCGTTGTCCACCAGCGCCCACCGGCCATCCTGCGGCTGAAGCACGGCATGGTGCCAGGAGACGCGATCATCGGCGATCACGATGTCGCACTGTGGATCACGGCCG
>Ga0070709_10000185_pt1 | contig 39684 bp, 33 predicted proteins | sample LARL51metaG_FD_65449 | JGI IMG/M metagenome (GOLD analysis project Ga0070709, IMG submission 65449) | Corn, switchgrass and miscanthus rhizosphere microbial communities from Kellogg Biological Station, Michigan, USA - LAR L5-1 metaG | ecosystem: Host-associated > Plants > Roots > Rhizosphere ... | reverse complement strand
GCGGGCACCAGCTCACAGGCGACCACGAGCTGGTGCCGCGCGCGCACGTCTCGCGGCAGGTGCGCGTAGGCGCTGATCATCCGCTCGGTGTTCTTGCGCTCCACGCCGCCGGTGACCAGCAGCACGACGTCGCGCGTCACCGCGGGCACTGCGCGGCGCACCGCGGCCATGGCCTCGTCGCGCGAGGCGGCGGGACGGAACCGCGGGTCGGCTCCGCCACCGACGCTGAGGCAGCGCCGCGGATCGAGGTCGAGGGTGTCGACCGCATCGCGCCGGGTGTGCTCCGAGTTGCAGAGCACCAGGTCGCAGCTGCGCACCAGCTCGATGCGCTGACGGTAGCGCCGCAGTTCGTCGCCGGGCAGGTGGTGCAGCGGGTCGTGGTGGGGGATGAGGTCGTGCAGCGTGGCCAGCAGCGGCATGCCCTCGCCGACGGCATGGGCGGGCACCGCGATGGGCCCCGGAGTTCCGGTCTCGAATGGCGACAACATGTGGTATGCGACCGGCCCGCCGGACGCCGCCGCCGCGACGGCGTCCGCGGTGTTCCACGTGAGCAGCGGCGAGTCGAGGATCTCGTCGGGCAGGTGGCCCGGGAAGGGGAGCTGCGGGTTGAGCAGCATGGCCGCGACGGCGCCGGGACGCCGCGCCAGCGCCGCCGCCGCGCCAGCGACGTAGCGGCCGATGCCGCGGCCGCCGTTGCGCAGGTCCTGGCAGCCCTGCAGGTCGAGCAGCAGGCGCGTCGCGTTCACGAGGCCACCTCGGTGCGCGCGCCTGACACGACGCGCGGCGGCTCGTCGCGCCTGGCAAGCAAGGCGACGTGGACGAGCAGCCGGTCGGCGGCCGCGTCGAGGTCGTCCGCGTCGATGACCACGATCGGCGGGCAGGGAGCCGACGCACCCTGGTCGAGCCGCACCCGCCGCGCCGCCGTGAGCGATCCCACCATCACGGCACGCGCCTGCCGCACCACCTCGCCGGTGAGCAGCAATCCGTAGCGCTGTTCGGCCGCGGCGTCGAACCCACTCGTATCGCCCGCGTCCAGCGCGGCGAGCAGCGGCGCCGGTGCGCGGTCGGCATAGATGCGGCGCAGCACCGCGGCCAGTGTGGCGCCTGGCTTCGGGCCAACGGCCGCCTCCGCCCGGTGCGGTCCGGCCAGCCGCACGTCGTGCAGCCAGAGCACGCCGGGCAGCCGCCGCGCCGAGCGCAGCGCGGGCAGGTCGGCCGCCGACGCGCCCACCACGTGCACCACGGCGTCGCACGACCAGGCCAGCCCGCCGCGCGACAGCGAGTCGACGGCATGCAGCGGAACGTCGAGCCGTTCCAGCCAGCCGGGATCGGGCCGGTCGTCACTGGCCAGCAGCAGGCGGCAGCGCGGCGCCAGCGCCTCCGCCAGGCGCGCGACCGTCACCGCCGAGGGTGCCGCCGACGGCGGCAGCGCGCCGACCAGCGCCACGCGCAGCGGCGCCCCGGCCGCGGGCGCCACGCGCGGCGTCCGGTCCAGAGCCTGCACCGCGTCGACGATGCCCAGCGCACTGCGGCGCCACTCGGCGGAGTCGGCGTCCAGGCCGGACACCAGCGGCACCACCGCCGCACGCCGGGCAGCCGCCTCGGACGCCGCCGCCTCCGAAGAAGAAGAGGTGATGACCAGGTCGGCATGCCGGTAGAGGTCGAGCCCCACCCGCGCCAGCGGCGACTCCGCCGACGCCCCCGGCGGCCGGACCATCACCAGCGGCATGTCCCGCTCCGCCACCGGCGCCGGCAGCAGCGTCCCCCCGGGCACCTGTCCCGGCAGCCACGGCACCAGGTACGCCACCGGCCCCGCCAGCCCCGCCCGGCGCAGCTCGGTCGCCGTGTTCCAGCGCAGCAGCGGCGAGCTGAACAGCGCGGGATGCAGGCTCCCCGGCAGCGGCAGCGCGGGATCGAGCAGCAGCGCCCGCACCGCGCCGGGGATCTCCAGCAGCGCCGCCGCCAGCTCACCCACCCACCGCGCGGCGCGGTCGGGCTCGGCCCGCTGCGTGGCCGAGAGGTCGACGAGCAGGCCGCGTGGCGCCGTCGCGGCCGCGGTCACCGGGTGGCGGTGGCGCGCAGCAGGGCGAGCCCGTCGCCGGCCGGGGCGCCGTCGCTGACCACCTCCCACATGCCGGCCGGCCCCGGCGCCGCCAGCGTCGTCGACTCCAGGCGCAGCCCGCCGAGCAGCTCGTCGAGCCCGCCCGCGGTCGACTGCGGCGTGGCCAGCAGCAGCGTCCCGCCCGCGCGTAGCCGCGCCGCCGCCCGCGCCGCCAGGGTGGCGTCGAGCGGAGCCGGACCCGCGGCGCTGTCCGGGCAGAGCACCAGCGCCGCGTCGAGGTCGCGCGCGGCGTCATCGGCTGAGGGCGCGTGGATGCGGGGATGCGCGGGCAACGGAGCTCCCACGGGATCGAGCAGCACCACGTCGTGCCCCAGCGCCGCCAGCGACACCGGCAGCCCGGCGTCGCCCGGCGAGGAGAGCCCGATCCGCGCCGGCCCGCCCAGCCCGTTGAGGATGCCGAGCGCCCAGCCCACCGCCACCGGCCGGCTGCTCCACCCCGGCTCAGCGGCGACGGCGGCGGCAGCGGTCCCCAGGCGCTCCTCCAGCGCGGCCAGCCGCGACTCCAGGCGCGCCAGCAGCCGCGACTGGGTGATGGTCATCTCGGCGGTCACCTCGGCGTCGCTCGCGACGTGCCGCTCCATGGCGGCGATGCGCTCGACGAGGCGGTGCTCGAGGCCCTCGAGACGCGGGTCGAAGGCCACCGCGACCGGTCGGAAGACGAGGCCGCTCCACCGGCGAAGGCGCGCTTTCACGGTCGCTGGATGGTGCCACATCGGCGCCGCGACCGGGCCCGCGCGGCGCCGCGGGACGGTGAGGGTCGCCCGCCGCCGCCCTCACCGCCCCGCATCGGTGCCAGGAGAGTTGGGAGGAGCGCTATGCCCCGGTGGCCGCGGGCAGCAGGCCGAGCTGCTCGGCGACCTGCATGCGGTCGAAGTAGAGCCGCTGGGCCACCGCCTTGCCGTCGCGGATCTCGGTGGCGGTGACGTACTCGCCGCGCAGCCTGCGGCCGGTCGCCGGGACGTCGCCCATCGGTGTCTTGAGCACGCCGTCGTGGGTGCCCTCGAAGATGCCCTCCTCGTAGGCGACGTTGCCCTCGACCGCCAGCCGGGTGACGGTGATCCGGGCGTCCGAGCAGGCCTCGAACCACATCGCGTTGGCGGCCACGCACGCGTCGCGCCCGCGGACGACGGTGCCGCCGGCCGACCAGTGCGTGCAGTCGTCGGCGGTGAGCTCCCGGATGGCCTCGACGTCGTGCGCGTTGAACGCCTGGGTGGCGCGCTCGGCAACCTGCCTGGTGTCCATGTCCTGACCCCCGTTTGAAAGGCGCTGTGCCGGTCTGCATGCGGCCGGCTGACGCTACCACCGCCCCGCCCGGCCCACAACGGGTTCCAGTACGGAGATCTCGACTCACAGGCGTCTTGCACGGGCCCCGCTCGGTGTGCGACCATGGCCGGACTTCTTTACTAAGTTGATCCAGAAAGTCAGGATTCTCCGAGGAGGGATTCGGTGGCGGCCTTGCAGGTGGTGCTGGTGGGCGCCGGGGTGGGCTTCCTCCTCGGTCTGACCAGCCTGGGCGGCGGTTCGCTGCTCACGCCCATCCTCATCCTCTTCCTGCGCGTCGACCCGGTCCTGGCCGTCGGCTCCGACCTCGTCTACCAGGCGGTCACCCGCGTCGCCGGTGTGGCGGTGCACGTCCGCCAGCAGGCGGTCGACCGCCGCATCCTGGTCCGGCTCGCCGCCGGATCGGTGCCCGGCGCGATCATCGCCGGGGTGCTCACCCACGGGCTGCACGCGCAGCTCAGCTCGCGCGCGGTGCTCGGCATGCTCGGCATCGCCCTGATGCTCACCGCGCTGACCATCGGGCTGGAGCCGATCCTGCGCCGCCGCCGCGCCGAGGGCGAGCCCAGGCGCATCGGCCGCGGCCGCACCGGGCTGACCGTGGCCGCCGGCCTGCTCGTCGGGCTCTGCGTCGGGGTCACCTCGGTGGGCGCCGGCAGCCTGGCCATGTCGCTGGTGGTGATCATCTACCCGCACCTCACCGGCCGCCGCCTGGTCGGCACCGACCTGGCCCACGGCGTGGTGCTGCTGCCCATCAGCGCGCTGGTCGCCTTCAAGGCGGGGCACGTCGACCTCGGGCTGGTCGCCCAGCTGCTGATCGGCTCGGTGCCCGGCGTCATCGTCGGCAGCCGGCTGAGCGCGCGCCTGCCCGAGCGGCCGCTGCGGCTCACCGTCGCCGGCATGCTGCTGGCCACCGGCCTGCGCCTGCTGCCCGTCGGTCTCTAAGCGCCGCAGCGTCGCGCCGCGCCGCGCGCTCGTACACTCGACAGCGTCATGGCCATGCGCGCCGAGCGCCCGACCGCCTTCCGCCGCAAGCGGCCCGAGGAGATCGCGGTCATGGCCCGCGCCGGACGCATCCTCGCCGGCTGCCTGGAGCACGTCGCCTCCCTGGTGGCGCCCGGCGTCACCACCGGCCAGCTCGACGCGGCCGCCGAGAGCTTCATCCGCGACCACGGGTGCACGCCGAGCTTCCTCGGCTACCACGGCTACCCGGCCTCGATCTGCATCTCGGTCAACGAGGAGTCGGTGCACGGCATCCCCGGCGCGCGCGTCATCGAGCCCGGTGACCTGGTCTCGCTCGACTGCGGGGTGATCCTCGACGGCTGGCAGGCCGACAGCGGCATGACCGTCGGCTGCGGTCCACTCGACGCCGAGTCGCAGCGGCTCGTCGCGGTGACGCGTGAGGCCTTGCGTCGCGGCATCGCCGCCGCGCAGCCGGGCGGACGCATCGGCGACATCGGCGCCGCCGTCTCCGAACACGTCCACGCCGCCGGCTTCTCCCTGCTGCGCGACCACGGCGGGCACGGCATCGGCCGCCAGATGCACGAGCCGCCCGAGGTGGGCAACGCCGGCGTGCGCGGGCAGGGGACGGCGATCAATCCCGGGCTGGTGCTGGCCATCGAGCCCATCGTCAACGCGGGCACCGGCAACTACCGCGTCCGTGACGACGGCTGGACCGTGGAGACCGCCGACGGCCGCCGCTCAGCCTACTTCGAGCACACTGTGGCAATAACTGAGGACGGCCCCCAGGTGCTCACCCTGCGCAGCGACGAGCGCGCCTAGACCGCCGCGCATTCACCTTCACCGGTCTTGCCGGTGAAGACGGTGGTCTGGTCCCAGTCGAAGATCTCCTCCAACCCCGGACGCTCGCTGAGCTGCAGCGGCAGGAGGAGCTCCTTGACCTCGGCCTTGTCGACGTTCTCGATCCAGTCCGCGAAGGTCTCGCCGATGAGCGCATCGGTGCGGAAGCGGTCCCAGAGCAGGTCGAGGGCCTGGGGGACGCGGCGCGCCGGGATGCGCATGATCGGCTGGGCCATCTTGGCGCCGTTCTCGTCGATGCGGCCGGCCAGCAGCATCATGTAGTGCGGCACGGGCTCGTCGGTGACGTTCTTGTTGTTGCCGTAGAAGCCCACGGTGGCCAGGTGGTGCTGGCCGCAGGAGTTCGGGCAGCCGCTGGCACGAATCGTGGTGCCGGCGAAGGCGGGCAGGTCGGCGAAGCGGCGCTCGTCGAGCCAGCGGCCGACGGCGCGACCCAGGCCGCGCGACGAGGTGATGCCCAGGTTGCAGGTGTCGGCGCCCGGGCAGGTGACCACGTCGCGCACGCCGCTGGCCTCGGCGCGGGCCAGGCCGTGGGCGTCGAGCGCGTCGTAGAGCGCCGGCAGGTCGGCCAGCCGCACGTCGCGGAGGATCAGGTTCTGTCCGACCGAGGTGCGCGCCTCGCCGCGCGAGAAGTCGCGGGCCACCTGGGCGACGACGCGCAGCCCGTCGGCGGTGATGTCGCCGAGAACCAGGCGGACGGTGACCACGCCGTAGCCCGGTGTGCGGTGCGTGCCCACGTTGGTGACCCGCCAGCGCGCGTACTCGCTGCCGCGGCGCACCTCGTCGAGCGAGACCACGTTCCCGAGGGGCTGCACGTCGCTGCGCGAGTCGGCCTCGCGCTGCACGCGCGCGTCGAGCTCGGCGGCGATGCGGCGCGACCAGGCATCCGCGGGCAGGGCCAGCATCTCCTCCTCGACGCGGGCGCGGAAGGTCTCCGCGTTGTAGGTCTTGTCGAAGAGGAACTTGATGCGGGCGCGGTTGCGGTTCTTGCGCGGACCCTCGGCGTCGAAGATGCGCACGATGCACTCGATGACCGGGTAGAAGTCGCGCACCGGCACGAACTCGTAGAGGAGCGTCGCCGCGCGTGGCGAGTTGCCGAGACCGCCGCCCACCCAGATCTTGAAGCCGTGCTCGCCGTCGCGCACCTGCGCCACCGCGCCGATGTCGTGCATGGCGCCGAGCGCACAGTCGGAGGCGCAGCCCGAGAAGGAGATCTTGAACTTGCGCGGCAAGTTCTGGCAGATGGGGTTGCGCAGGAACAGCTCGGTGGCCGCCTGCGCGTAGGGCGTGACGTCGAAGGCCTCGGTGCCGCAGACGCCGGCGATGGGGCAGCCGGTGATGTTGCGCACCGTGTTGTAGCAGGCCTCGCGCGTGGTCAATCCGTACGAGGCGAGATGGCGCAGCGCCTCGGGGGCGCGCGCGGTGGGGATGAAGTGGAACTGGAAGTCCTGGCGGGTGGTCACGTGGCCCATGCCCGCGCCGCCGCCGCCGGGGTACTCACCCTCGTCGCACATCTTCTCGCTGAACTCGGCGAGGCCGTCGAGCTGGTCCGAGGTGAGCCGGCCGTGGGGGATCTTGACCCGGATCATCTGGTAGCCGGCCTGGCGCTGGCCGTAGACGCCGTAGGAGAGCCGGTAGGGCTTGTAGCTGTCCTCCTCCTCGCTGCCGTCCAGGAAGGCGCGGGTGCGCCGCTCGAACTCGGCGAGCTCCTCCTGGATGATCGGGGGAAGCTCGTCCTCGGCGAGGGGTGCGGCGGGCGGGGCTTGGAGCATGGACCAGCTCTCCGGGGGAATCGGGCCGGCTCCGGCGAGTTCTTGACTAACCGGATCGACAAACTCAGCTATGGAACCGCAAGTATGCGGCCCGGGCTCGCCTGGAGGCAAGTCTGGAAGTAGGGACGGAGGCGCCCGGCCGGGACTTGCGGGGGCGGGCGCCGGCGGACGGCTGTGGGGCCCGCGAAAGGCGCGGACCCCACAGCCCCACATCAGTCGAGGACCCGGCTCAGATCAACGAATCGGGGTCCTTGCTCCAGTTGGTGCCGAGGAGGCCGGTGGGACTCGAGGCCTGCTCGGCGAGGGTCGTACCCGCCACCGAGATGCACACGTCCTGCGGGAACGCGCCGGGTGCCGACGCCGTCACGGACACCTGCACAGGGGCGTCCACGGTCACGATGTTGACGGTGCACGGAGGCGGCCAGACACCGACCACCGTGAACGGCTCGTCCAGGCGGCCACCCACGGTCACGGCACCCTGGTAGCGCACGCAGACCGAGCCCGGCAGGTCACCGTTCCACCACCAGTCGTCGCTGAGCCACAGGGTTCCGGCTGGGCTGGCGACGTAGAGCAACTGGTACCCGCAGGTCGACGAGGGGCCGCTGGTCGGCCAGGCCGGCGGCGGCCACGGGAACGGGTAGTCGCCTGAGTACGGCGTGAAGTGCGCCTGTGGAACGCCTCCGACGCCGGCGGACAGCCGGATGCGAAGGGCGACCGGGCCTCCCGCCACGCAGACCTCCGGACCGGAGCTCGGGGTGGCCATGTCGACGGAGAACGGGGAGGTGAGGATGGTGGCTCCGACGAGATGCTGGTATCCCGGATCGGACTGGCATGCGCCAGCCTGGCCATCCAGCGCAGGAATCGTCGCCGCGACACCGGTCACCGCCAGCTGACCGCCCTCCACGATGGGTCCCTGAACACCCTGTGACGCGTAGAGGACGCAGAGATCGGTCTCGGCAGCAGACTGGCTGTACCCGATGGACACACCTTCCAGCACCCACACCACGGTGAGCAGCGTGTTCGAGCAGTCGGGGCCGAAGGTATCCGCCCGTGCCGTGGTGACCGGTAGGGTGGCCGCGCCGAGTGCCGCCGCGGCGAGCACGCCGGCCAGCCCCCTGGCCCAGCGCTGAGCCTTGCTCGCTGTGAACACTGTGTCATCCCCTTTCGTCCGGCCGGCCTCCTGCGACATGCGTGGCGCGTCGTGCCGGCCTGCGGCGCAACCACGGCTTCGGGAACCTCTACGTCGCGTCGGGGGGATTCCCTCGCGGGGCTCGCCGGCTGCGCCGCCGGCAGGCTCTATGGCAAGATTTCGGTACCTGAGTTTGTTGATCGGTTTAGTCCTGATTACGTCTGGAGGCATCGCTTTGTCCACGGCCCTCGTCGCTCCCCTGGGCGGCACGCTCGTCGACCGCCGCGTCACCGCCGATGAGGCCGCCGCCCTCCAGGCCCGCTCCGCCCAGCTTCCCCAGGTCACGCTCAGCAGCCGCGAGGCGGCCGACCTCGACCTGCTGGCCATGGGCGCCTACTCGCCGATCGAAGGCTTCATGACCCGCGCCGAGTACGAGGGCGTCGTCGAGAGCGCCACCCTGCCCGGCGGCGTGGCCTGGACCCTGCCGGTGACCCTGCCGCTGCCCGACCCGTCCCTGGCCCGCGGCGCCCGCGAGCTGGCCCTGGTCGACGAGGCCGGCCGGCTTCGCGGCGTGCTCGAGGTCGAGGAGGTCTTCGAACGCGACCTGGCCCGCGAGGCCCGTGAGATCTACCGCACCGAGGACGAGGCCCATCCCGGCGTCGCCGCCCTCTTCGCCAGCGCCGCCACGGTCGCGGGCGGCAAGGTCCGCGCCCTGCCCAGCCCCGAGCGCTACCCGCTGGCCCACACGCCCGCCGAGACGCGCGCGCTGATGGCCGAGCGCGGCTGGAGCACGGTGGTCGGCTTCCAGACCCGCAACCCCGTGCACCGCGCCCACGAGTACCTGACCAAGGTGGCCCTGGAGCAGGTCGACGGCCTGCTGCTGCACCCGCTGGTCGGCGCCACCAAGGACGACGACGTCCCCGCCGACACCCGGATGCGCTGCTACGAGGTGCTGCTGGAGCGCTACTACCCGCAGGAGCGCGTCCTGCTCGGCACCTTCCCCGCGGCGATGCGCTACGCCGGCCCCCGCGAGGCGGTGTTCCACGGCCTGGTGCGCCGCAACTACGGCTGCAGCCACTTCATCATCGGCCGCGATGCTGCCGGGGTTGGCAAGTACTACGGCACCTACGACGCGCAGACGCTCTACGACGAGCTGGGCGGCGCCGACCGGCTCGGCTTCAGCGCCTTCAAGTTCGAGCACACCTTCTACTGCAACGCCTGCGAGGGCATGGCCAGCACCCGCACCTGCCCGCACGGCGCCGACGACCGGGTCATCCTCAGCGGCACCGCGGTGCGCAAGCTGCTCAGCGACGGCGGCGAGGTGCCGCACACCTTCACCCGCCCCGAGGTCGCCGTGGTGCTCGCCGCCGCGTACCAGTCGCAGCGAGAGGCCGTGGCGTGACGATCGCCCCGGCGACGTCGGACCTGGAGCAGGCGGCCGCGCGCCTCGACGGCGCGCAGCCGCAGCAGATCGTCGCCTGGACGCTGCAGCGCTTCGGGTCCGAGCGCACGGTGGTGGTCACGGGGTTGCAGGCCGAGGGCGTCGCCGTCGCCGACATGGCGGTGCAGATCGACCCGCAGGTGCGCATCGCCACCATCGACACGGGCCGGCTGCCCGCGGAGTCGTACGAGTACGTCGACGCGCTGCGCGAGCGCTGGGGCCGCGGCATCGAGGTGATCTCGCCCGACGCCGCGCTGCTCACCGAGTACACGACGCTGAACGGCGTCAACGCCTTCTACAGCTCGGTGCAGCTCCGCCTCGACTGCTGCCACATCCGCAAGGTGGAGCCGCTGGAGCGGCTGCTGCGCGGCGTCGACGCCTGGATGACCGGGCTGCGCCGCTCGCAGACCGAGCGCCGCGGCAGCACGCCGGTGGTCGAGCGCGACCTGGCGCACGGCGACATCGTCAAGGTCAATCCCGTGGCGGCCTGGAGCGAGGAGCAGGTCATCGAGTACCTGCGCGATCGCGAGGTGCCGCGCCATCCCCTCTACGAGCAGGGATATCGCAGCATCGGGTGCGCGCCGTGCACCCGGGCGGTCGGGCCCGACGAGCATCCGCGGGCCGGTCGCTGGTGGTGGGAGAACGGCATCGAGAAGGAGTGCGGCATCCACCACCGGCCGCAGGTCAGCGAGATTTCCGATCCAGGGAGCGAGTCATGAGCGAGAAGGGCCTCACCGTGTGGCTGACGGGGCTGTCCGGCGCCGGCAAGTCGACCATCGCCACCGCGCTGGCCGCCGAGCTGCGCAACCAGGGCCGCAAGGTGGAGATCCTCGACGGCGACGTGGTCCGCGAGAACCTCAGCAAGGGCCTCGGCTTCAGCAAGGAAGACCGCGACATCAACATCCGCCGCATCGGCTTCGTCGCCGACCTGCTGACCCGCAACGGAGTCGTGGTCATCGTCGCCGCCATCTCGCCCTACCGCGCCGTGCGCGACGAGGTGCGCGAGATGGTCGGCCGCTTCCTCGAGGTGCACGTCGACTGCAGCATCGAGGAGCTGACCCGGCGCGACGTCAAGGGCCTCTACGCCAAGGCGCTGGCCGGTGAGATCAAGAACTTCACCGGCGTGTCCGACCCCTACGAGGCGCCCATCGACCCCGAGGTGCGCGTCGACAGCGCGGTCGAGACGCTCGAAGAGTCGCTGGCCCGGGTTCTGGCCGCCATCGACGAATTCGACGGCACGGAGCCCATCGCCGCCCTCGGCTAGACCTCCTCGCGCGTTCGCGCGCTGTGCGGCTCGGGCAGCGACGCGGCGCGCTGCGGCCGTCCCAGCCAGAACCCCTGGCCCAGCGGCACGCCCAGCTCCTGCAGTGTGCCCACGACGCGCTCCGTCTCGACGCCCTCGGCGATCACCGCGGCGCCGGTCGACCCGGCGAAGGCCACCGTCGCGCGCACCGCGGCGCGCGATCCCGAGCGCTCGATGGTCGTGGTCAGGCTGGACGCGATCTTGATGTACTCGGGTGAGACCGCCGCCATCACCTCCAGGGTCGAATGCCCCTCGCCGACGTCGTCGAGGGCGAAGCGGATGCCGTGCTGCCGGTAGGCGGCGACCACCCAGCTCAGCCGCTCGAGGTCGCGCACCGTCTCGCGCTCGGTGATCTCCAGCACCAGCCGGCGCGGGTCCTGCTCCGCCCACTCGCAGAGCAGCAGCATCTGGTCGACGTCGTGGATGGGGTCGAGCAGCGTCACCGTGCTGACGTTGACGAAGAGCAGCGCGCTGCCGTGCCGCCGGGTCATGCCCTCCAGCGCGGCGCGGCGGCAGATCCAGTCGAGGTCGCGCATGCGTCCGAGCCGCTGCGCGGCGTGGAACATGCCGTCGACGCCCGAGCTGGGTGCCAGCCCGGTGGGCCGGGCCAGCGCCTCGTAGGCCACGGTGGCGCGGTCGGCGAGCGAGACGATGGGCTGGTAGACGCTCTCCATGGCGCGCTCGTCGAGGGTGTCGACCAGCGTCTCGGCCCACGCCGACTGGCTCACCGCCGAACGCACCCGGCTGCCGTGCTCGATGACCACGACGCGGTCCTTGCCGCTGCGCTTGGCCTGGTAGAGCGCGTCGTCGGCGGCGCGCCAGACACCGTGCGGGTCGGCGCCGCGCGGCGCCGGCGCGCAGCCGATGCTGATGCGCGCGCGGCCGTGCGGCAGCGCCGTCCCGTGCAGCGCGGTGCGCATCCGCTCGGCCACGTCGGTGGCGATGTCGGCCTCGACGTCGAGCAGCAGCGCGGCGAACTCGTCGCCGCCGACGCGGGCGAGCACGTCGCCGCCGCGCAGCACCGCGCTCAGCGTCGCCGCGGTGATCTGCAGCACCAGGTCGCCGGCCTCGTGGCCGAACTCGTCGTTGAGCGCCTTCAGGTTGTCGACGTCGATGGCCAGAACCGCGAAGCTCTGGCGCGGCAGGCTGCCCAGGATGCGCTCGAACTCGCGGCGGTTGCGCAGCCCGGTGAGGGGATCGCTGGCGGCGTGCTCGGCGAGGCGCTGCACCAGGCGCGCGTTGAAGATGGCCACCGCCGCCTGCGCGGCCAGGCCTCCGGCGACGACCTCGTCGTCGGCGCTGAACTCCTCGTCGTCGAGCTTGCCGATCAGGTAGATGGCGCCGAGGAGCTGGTCGTGCAGCACCAGCGGCAGGCCGAGCAGGGCGGTCTGGCGGGCCTCGCCGCCGTCCATGGCGGGGACCCGCACCACCTGGCGTTCGCGCACCACGCTGCCGGCGATGCCGCGATCCATGTCGAAGGGGCTGAAGGTCTCCAGCGCCGCCTCGCTGGCCACGCCGGACTCGGTGAAGCTCTCGACGCGGCGGCCGTCCGCGGAGATGACGGCGATGGCCGCGTACTGCGCGCGTCCGATCTGGCGCGCGCTGTCCGCGAGGGTCTGCAGCACCGACTCGGGATCGCCCTCACTGGTCAGGGCCAGGTTGGCGCTGACCAGGCTGGCCAGGTCGCGCGCGGTGCGGCGCTGGCGCGCGTAGCTCAGCGCGTTGGCCAGGGCGAGCTGGCAGACGTTGACCAGGGCTTCGAGGCGGTGCCGCAGCGGCTCGTCGAAGCCGTGGCTCTCGCGCGCGCTGACGCTGAGCAGTCCCCACGGCTGCCCCGCCACCACCACGGGCGCCAGCAGGTACGAGCGCATCGCGGCGCGCTGCACGGCCGCCGCGGTGGCGCCGGAGAGTCGCTCCGGCTCGACCTCGCCGCCGGTGATGCCGCCCGCCTCCATCGCCGCGCGCAGCGCCGGGTAGGCGGAGAGCGGGTAGGTCGAGCCCTCCAGCTGCTTGTCACCGTCGACCGCGTGCTCGGCCACCGACACCAGGGTGTCGCCGCGCAGCTGCATCACCGTGGAGCGGCGGCCGTGCGCGCCGGCGGGCGACACCAGCTGGGCCGCCGCCCGCACCGTCTCGCCGAGGATGGTCTCGACATCGAGCGTCGCCGAGAGTGTTGCTGCCACCTCCTGCATCAACTGGAGCTCCCCGGCCACCCCGGCGATCTCCGCCGCCTGCCGCCGGGCGCGCATCACCACCCCGTGCACGCTGACCGCGACCACCGCGACGATGGCGGTGTAGAGCAGCCGCGGGCCGGGGTCGGTGTAGGGCGCGTGCAGGTGGGGTGGGGCGAGGAAGACGCCGGCGGCCAGCACCACGCCGGCGAGCAGCTCGTCACGGGTGTGGTGCAGGGTCAGCCAGAGGACGGCGAGGACGGCGATGGGGAAGAGCAGCGCCGCCGAGGTGCCCAGGCCGGCGCCGAGCAGGATGAGCGCCACCAGCGCGCCCAGCGGCGGCAGGTTGTGCAGCCGGCGGGGGACGCGGTCCCAGGGGACCAGGTAGAGCATCAGCACCACCGAGTCCATGCCCAGTGCGCCGAGCAGCTGCAGCACCTGGCCCACGCCGTTCAGCCCGTGGGGTGCCAGCAGGGCGGTGAAGGCTGCCGCCGCCGGCAGCGCCGGCAGGGCGCGGGGCAGGCGCTCCCAGGGCGCGAAGGGGAAGCTGGCGACGCTCACCAGCGCCGCCGCGAGCACGGCCAGGCGGAGCGGGCCGAAGCCGCCGAAGTCGCCCGAGGTGGCCGCGGCCGCGCCCAGCACCGCCGAGGCCACGTAGGGCGCGGTGCGCCGGAAGAGCCCCTCGCTGCGCAGCGGCGGCGGGGTGATGGCGGCCTCGTCGGCGGCCGCGGGCGTGATGGCGTCGAGCAATGCGCCCGCTGGTCTGCTGGCCGTGGCTGCACCCCCGCACGTCGTCCCGGTCCCCCGAGCGCCCCGTGCCGGTGGCGACGTTCCACCGTGGCAGCCCGCCCGGCGCCCACCGCCCGACGGTTGACGCGGTCCCCAGCGCCCGTCGTGCGGTCTGCCAGTTGTACACCTCACCCATGCGGTTGTGGTGGTGCAGCCGCAACGCGCCCGCCTCGGACCGGCGGCGACCGCTAGACTTCGCCTCCCCATGACCGCCGTCGACCCCGCCGGCACCGCCGTGCCCGAGCCCGCCCCGCTGCCGCAGGACCTCATCGAGAAGCTGGTCTCGCTGTCCAAGCAGCGCGGCTTCGTCTTTCCCTCCAGCGAGATCTACGGCGGCATCAACGCGCTCTACGACTTCGGCCCGCTGGGCACGCGGCTGCGCCGCAACATCCGCAACTCCTGGACCCGCCGCATGGTCGACCTGCGCGACGACGTGGAGCTGATCGAGACCTCGATCATCATGCATCCCCGCGTCTGGGAGGCCAGCGGCCACGTGCAGAACTTCACCGACCCGCTGGTCGACTGCACCGGCAAGTGCCGCCGGCGCTGGCGCGAGGACCATCTCGAAGAGGAGCGGCGCGTCCGCGGCAAGGATCCCGCGCTGCGGCTCTGCCCCGAGTGCGACGGGGCGCTCACCGAGGCGCGCAACTTCAACCTCATGTTCAAGACCTTCGCCGGTCCCGTCGAGGACTCCTCGACGCAGGTCTGGCTGCGGCCGGAGACGGCGCAGGGCATGTTCGTCGACTTCACCTCGGTGATGAACGCGGTGCGCACCCGGCTGCCCTTCGGCATCGCCCAGGTGGGCAAGAGCTTCCGCAACGAGATCACCACCGGCAACTTCATCTTCCGCCTGCGCGAGTTCGAGATCATGGAGATGGAGTTCTTCACCACCCCCGGCACCGACATGGAGTGGTTCGAGTACTGGCAGAGGGAGTGGCGGGCCTGGTACGTCGAGGACCTCGGCCTGCGCGGCGAGCGGCTGCGCATGTACGAGCATCCCGCGGACAAGCGTGCCCACTACAGCAGGGGCACCTTCGACGTCGAGTACCTCTTCCCCTTCGGCTGGGGCGAGCTGGGCGGCATCGCCCACCGCACCGACTACGACCTGAAGCGCCACCAGGAGTTCAGCGGCAGGGACCTCAGCTACTTCGACACCGTCAGCAACGAGCGCTACCTGCCCTACGTCATCGAGCCGACCACCTCGGTCGACCGCAGCATGATCGCGGTGCTCGTCGACGCCTACGACGAGGAGGAGGTGCGCGGCGAGAAGCGCGTGGTGCTGCGCCTGCACCCCGACATCGCGCCGGTGCAGGTGGCGGTGCTGCCGCTCTCGAAGAAGCCCGAGCTGTCGTCGAAGGCACGCGAGGTGGAGCACGCGCTGCGCCGCGAGTTCGCCACCGAGTACGACGAGACGCAGTCGATCGGCCGCCGCTACCGCAGGCAGGACGAGATCGGCACGCCGCTGGCGGTGACGGTCGACTTCGACAGCCTACAGGACGGCGCGGTCACCATCCGCGAGCGCGACACCATGGAGCAGGTGCGCGTGCCCATCGACGGACTCTCCGCGGCGCTGCGCGAGCAGCTCGACGTCTCGCGCCGCCGCACCGCCACGCGCGCCCAGGGCGGCGGCGCGGGCTGACCGGCGCCCGCCGAGCCCGCGGTCTGCGCATGGACGTCTTCGTCACCGGCGGCTCGGGGTATGTCGGGCGCAACCTCATCGAGGCCCTGGTCGCGCGCGGCGACCGGGTGCGCGCACTGGCGCGGTCGGTGGAGTCGTCGTCGGCGGTGTCGACGCGCGGCGCGTCGGTGGTGAGCGGCGACGTGCTCGACGAGGACGCCATGGTCGAGGGCATGCGCGGCTGCGACGCCGTGGTGCATGCCGCCGCCCTGCTCGGCGGGCCGCGCGACGAGAGCCTCTACTTCCGGACCAACGTGGCCGGAACCGACGCGGTGCTGCGCGCCGCCGAGCGCGCCGGCGTGCCGCGGCTGGTGCACGTCAGCACCGAGGCGGTGCTCGCCGACGGGCGGCCGCTGCGCAACGTCGACGAGACGCATCCCTACCCGAAGCGGCACATCCGGCCCTACGGCATCACCAAGGCGATGGCGGAGCAGCACGTGGTGGCGGCCGATTCGGAGCGGCTGGCGACGGTGGTGGTGCGGCCGCGCTTCGTCTGGGGGCGCGACGACTCGACGCTGCTGCCGCGGCTGGTGGCGGCGGCGCGGACGCGGCAGATGGCCTGGTTCGACGGCGGCCGCTACCGCACCTCGACGACGCACGTGGCCAACACGGCGGCGGGGATCGTCGCGGCGATGGAGCGGGGGAGGGGCGGCGAGATCTACTTCGTCACCGACGGCGAGCCGGTGGTCTTCCGCGAGTTCATCACCGCGATGCTGGCCACCCAGGGCGTGGCGGCGCCGTCGCGCTCGGTGCCCCGGCTGGTGGCCCGCGGCGTGGCGGGCACGCTGGCGGGGTGGGCGGCGCTGACCCGGGCCGCCTCGGAGCCGCTGGTCACCCCGGCGGCGCTGGCGCTGGTGGCCCAGGAGATGACCGTGTCCGACGCCAAAGCGCGGCGGGAGATCGGCTACGCGCCGGTGATCAGCATCATCGACGGGCTGGCCGAGCTGCGCGCCCGGCACCACGCCGCGGAGGCCGCCGCGGGCTGAGCCCGGGGCGGGAGGGCGGCGGTCGCGGGGGTCGCAATGCTACGCTCGGCCGCCCGTCCGGACGCCAGCCACCACCTCGCGGAGTCACCGATGGCGGTCAAGAGCCGTACCACGCAGAAGAAGAAGTCGAGCACCGGGAAGGCGGCCCGCAGCAGCACCACGCCGCGGACGAAGACCGCGGCCGCCGCGAAGAAGGCCACCACGCGCCCGGCGGCGGCGTCCTCCCGCACGGCGAAGAAGACCACCACGCGCACGGCGGCGAAGTCCGCGACCACGCGCACGAAGAAGGCGACGACCCGCACCGCCGCGAAGTCGAGCACGACGCGCGCCGCCAAGAAGTCGACCACGCGCACCGCGGCGAAGGCCTCGACGCGCAGCACGTCGAAGAAGTCCACCACGCGCACAGCCGCAAAGGCCTCGACGCGGACCGCGAAGAAGCCGGCGACCCGTACGGCGCGCACCAGCCGCACCATCGCCGCCAAGAAGGCGCCCGCGCGCGGCCGCACCGCCGCCGCCCGCGGCGCGGTGGTCACCGGCAGCGCCGGCATGCCCAACGGCCGCAAGCCCGCCGCGGCCGGCGCGCGGCTGCGCATCCCGCGCGGCCAGCAGAAATGGGTCTACCTCTTCGAGGAGGGCAGCTCGGGCATGCGCGACCTGCTCGGCGGCAAGGGCGCCGGCGTCGCCGAGATGACCCGCGCCGGCCTGCCCGTCCCGCCCGGCTTCACCATCACCACCGAGTGCTGCAACGCCTTCTACAAGAGCGGTCGCAAGTTCCCCAAGGGCATGTGGGACCAGGCATTGCAAGCCCTCAAGCACCTCGAGCGCAAGACCGGCAAGAGCTTCGGCGATCCGCGCAACCCGCTGCTGGTCAGCGTGCGCAGCGGCGCCAAGTTCTCCATGCCGGGCATGATGGACACCGTCCTCAACCTCGGCCTCAACGCCGAGACGCTGCAGGGCCTGGGCAAGCTCACCAAGAACGAACGCTTCGCCCTGGACGCCTATCGCCGCTTCATCCAGCTCTTCGGCAAGATCGTGCTGGGCATCGACGGCGCCGTCTTCGAGCACGCGCTCGAAGCCTGCAAGCAGCGCTTCGGCGCCAGGACCGACGCCGACCTGCAGCCCGAGGCGCTGCGCCTGCTCATCGACGAGTTCAAGGGCATCGTCCGCGACAAGGCCGGCGTCGACTTCCCCGAGGATCCCTACGCGCAGCTGCAGCAGGCCATCGGCGCCGTCTTCTCCTCGTGGAACAACAAGCGGGCCACCGACTACCGCAACTACAACAAGATCAGCCACGACCTGGGCACCGCGGTCAACGTGCAGACCATGGTCTTCGGCAACATGGGCAACGACTCCGCCACCGGCGTCGCCTTCACCCGCGATCCCTCGACGGGCGAGAAGGAGCTCTACGGCGAGTACCTGCCCAACGCGCAGGGCGAGGACGTCGTCGCCGGCATCCGCACGCCGCATCCCATCGCCGCCATGAAGCGGGAGATGCCGCGTGTCTACGGCGAGTTCGAGAAGATCGCCCAGCGCCTCGAGAAGCACTACCGCGACGTTCAGGACATGGAGTTCACCATCGAGCGCGGCACGCTCTACATGCTGCAGACGCGCAGCGGCAAGCGCACCGCCGCCGCCGCGGTGAAGGTCGCCGTCGACATGGTGCACGAACGCCTCATCAACCGGCAGGAGGCCGTGCAGCGCGTCGAGCCCGGCCACATCGACCAGCTCCTGCACCGCCGCATCGACCCCGCGGCCAAGGTGGACATCATGGCCACCGGTCTGGCCGCCTCGCCCGGCGCCGCCTACGGCAAGGCCGTCTTCGACGCCGACACCGCCGAGGAGTGGGCCAAGAACGGGGAAAAGGTCATCCTCGTCCGCATCGAGACCAACCCAGACGACGTGCACGGCATGATCGCCGCCGAAGGTGTGCTCACCTCGCGCGGCGGCCGCACCTCGCATGCCGCGGTGGTGGCGCGCGGCATGGGCAAGCCCTGCGTGGCCGGCGCCGAGTCGGTGCGCGTCGACCTCACCCGCAAGCAGTTCACCGCCGGCGGCCGCACCATCAAGCAGGGCGAGTTCTTCACCATCGACGGCTCCACCGGCAACGTGGTCTACGGCCAGGTGCCCATGATCGACCCGGAGATCAGCGGCGACCTCGAGGAGCTGCTGCGCTGGGCCGACCAGATCCGCCGCCTCGGCGTCTGGGCCAACGGCGACTATCCGCACGACGCGGAGCGCGCCCGCGAGTTCGGCGCCGAGGGCATCGGGTTGTGCCGCACCGAGCACATGTTCATGGAGCAGGACCGCCTGCCCATCGTGCAGCGCATGATCCTCTCCGAGACCACCGAGCAGCGCCGCCGCGAGCTGGACAAGCTGCTGCCGGTGCAGCGCGGTGACTTCTACGGAATCCTGAAGGCGATGCGGGGGCTGCCGGTGGTCATCCGGCTCATCGACCCGCCGCTGCACGAGTTCCTGCCGTCGCTGGAAGACCTGCTCGTCGAGGTGACGCGCGCGCAGGCGCTGGGCAAGCCGGAATCCGAGTACGCCGAGCAGGCGCGCCTGCTGCAGGCGGTCAGGGACCTGCACGAGCAGAACCCCATGCTCGGCCTGCGCGGCTGCCGTCTCGGCCTGCTCTTCCCCGAGATCATCGAGATGCAGACGCGCGCCATCATCGAGGCGGCCATACAGCTCAAGAAGGAGCGCGTCGACGTCCGCCCGGAGATCATGGTGCCGCTCATCGGCACGGCCGAGGAGCTGAAGCGCACCCGCGAGGTCATCGACCGCGTCGCCCGCGAGGTCATCAAGGAGTCGGGCGTCAAGCTGGCCTACAAGGTCGGCACCATGATCGAGATCCCGCGCGCCGCGCTCACCGCCGGCCAGATCGCCGAGGACGCGGAGTTCTTCTCCTTCGGAACCAACGACCTGACCCAGACCACCTTCGGCTACTCGCGTGACGACGCGGAGGGCAAGTTCCTTCTGCGCTACGTCGAGGACAAGATCCTCCCCGTCAACCCCTTCGAGTCCCTCGACCCCGACGGCGTGGGACGGTTGATGGAGATCGCCGTCAGCGAGGGCCGCGCCGCGCGTCCCAAGCTGAAGGTCGGCATCTGCGGCGAGCACGGCGGCGACCCCTCGTCGATCGCCATCTGCGAGCGACTCGGTCTCGACTACGTGTCGTGCTCGCCGTATCGCGTTCCGGTCGCCCGCCTGGCCGCGGCGCAGGCACGCCTGGCGGCGACAGAGCGCGACCGCTGACGCGCGACTAGCGCCCGACCACCTCCACCGCGTAGCGCGAGTTGTCGGTGAGCAACGTGATCCCACCCGACGCCTTGTCGGTGATGACCGCGCGCACCGGCGAGGTGTTGAACACCTCCGGCGCCTCCTCCTCCTCCATCACCGTGCGGCGCACCAGGTAGGGCATCCCCGGCGTCGGCGGACCGACCTCGTCGCCCTCCACCACGTGCCCGTCATCGAGCATGACCGGCCTGCCGTCGCGGGTGCCGACCTTGCGGATGCGGACGTGCTCGCTCATTCGGAGTCGGCAGGATACTCCTCCGGGGAGTTCGCTCTTTGCAGCGATCGCACAGTCCGCAACGGGCGCGAAATCCCCTACCCTTTGCAGGTGCCCACCTCCCGCTCCGCCGCGATCCGCCACGACGTGACCGACGAGGAGCTGGAGCTTCCCGTCGAGGAGGTGGCCGCCCGCCTCGGCCTCCCCGCCGCCATGCTCATCCGTCGCATCGAGGCGGGCGACATCCCGGCCCGCCGCTACGAGGACGAGGAGGGGGTCCATTACGCCGTTCGCATCGCGGACCTCGGCACTTCGAGCAGGTCCGTCCTCCCCGTGCACCCGACCACCACACCGTTCACCGCACAGAGTGAGATCGACGAGATCGATGACGTGAGCAATTCGCAGGAAGGGACCCCGCAGGCCGTCGCCGGCACCGAGGCGACCGCCGACCACGTCGAGCGCATCGACGACGACGTCGACATCGACGCCGAGCTGCCGCCCCCGCCCGCGCGCGGCACGGTGGAGCTGGCGCCGGTCGACCGCGACATGGAGGGCCCGCGCGCCGAGCTGGCCATGATGGCCCTCGACCCGCGCGAGCTGGTCGCCGGCCTGCTCGACCGCTGGGAGCGCACCCTCGAGCAGCGCATCTACGCGGAGCAGCGCCAGCGCTTCGAGGCCGAGCTGACCGCGCGCCAGGCCAAGGTCAAGCAGCTCCAGCTCGAGCTCGACGCCGCGCGCGCCGAGCACGCCGCGGCGCTGGCCGAGAAGGAGCGCATCGTGGCCGAGCGGATGCGCGACCTGGCCGTCCGCGAGCGCGAGCTCGAGGAGCTGCGCCACCAGTCCCGACGCGGCTGGTTCTTCCGCCGCTGAGCCGGGGCGGATCGCGCCGCGCCGCGGCGTACCCTTGACGGGAACGCATGTTCGGCGTACAACTCACTCGCGCCAATGCCGGCTGACGCCGTCGCCGAGATCAAGTCGCGCCTCGACATCGTCGATGTCGTCGGCGGCTACGTGCGCCTGCAGCGCAGCGGACGGGAGCACAAGGGCCTCTGCCCCTTCCACAGCGAGAAGACGCCCAGCTTCACCGTGTCGCAGGAGCGGCAGGCCTGGTACTGCTTCGGCTGCCAGGAGGGGGGTGACCTGCTCAGCTTCGTGCAGAAGATCGAGCGGCTCGACTTCCGCGAGACGCTGGAGATGCTCGCCGAGCGCGCCGGCGTCGAGCTCACCCGCGACGGCGACGGCCGCGAGCGCCGCGACGCGGCACGCAAGCGCAAGGCCGCGCTGGAGATGCACGCCCGGGCGCAGCAGTTCTACGAGCACGTGCTCTGGAACACCGCGGCCGGCGAGCCGGGCCGGGCGCTGCTCGTCGAGCGCGGCGTCAGCGAGGAGCAGGCGCGCGAGTTCGGCGTCGGCTTCGCCCCCTCCGGCGGCGGCAGCGGCGACGCGCTGATCCGCTACCTGCTGCGGCGCGGCGCCGCCACCAACGCCGCCGAGCTGGGCGAGGCCGGCCTGGCCCACACCTCCGACCGCGGCGGCCCACCCCGGGACCGCTTTCGCCACCGTCTCGTCTTCCCCATCCGCACCGAGCGCGGCGAAACCATCGCCTTCGGCGGCCGGGCCCTCGGCGACGCGGTGCCCAAGTACCTCAACTCGCCGGCCACCGGCGTCTACGACAAGTCGCAGGCCATCTTCGGCATCGACCGCGCCCGCAAGGCGATGGGGGAGAGCGGCACCGCGGTCATCGTCGAGGGCTACTTCGACGTGCTCGCCGCCCACGCCGCCGGCGTCACCACCGCGGTGGCCAGCAGCGGCACCGCGCTGACCCGCGAGCAGGTGCGCATCCTCTCCCGCCACGCGCGCAGCCTGGTGCTCTGCTTCGACGGCGACGACGCCGGCCGCGCCGCCGCCGCCCGCGCCGTCGACGTGGTCGCCGCGGAGGGGCTGGAGTGCCACATCTGCGTGCTGCCGCCGGGCTTCAAGGACCCCGACGAGCTGGTGCGCAGCGATGCCGCCCGCTTCGCCGAGGTGGTGGCGGGCGCGCCGCGCGAGTGGCAGGTGCTGCTGGATCGTGCTTTGGGCGACGATCCGCTGTCCTCGACCGACGAGCGCCGCTCGGCCGCCGAACGCGCCGTCGCCATGCTGGCCCGCATCCCCGAGGCCGCGGCCCGCGACCTCTACGTGCAGCAGGCGGCGCAGCGCCTCGAGCTGCAGCCGGCCTCGATCGCCGAGGACGTGGCCCGGGTGCGCCGCACCGGCCAGCGCGGCCCGGTGCGCGTGGTCGCCGCCGCGCCGGCGCCTGTCGCGCCTGCTCCGCCGCAGGCCGCCGGCGAGCCCGAGGCGCCCCTGGCCTCCTGGGAGGAGCACCTCGGCGTCTTCCTGCTGCAGCGCCCCAACCAGGCGGCGGCGATGCTGGGCGAGCAGGGCCTCCGCCCCGAGGAGCTGGTCCACCCCGCCATCCGGCGGTTCTACGAGGTCGCCGTGGGCCTGGAGGCCTCGGAGCGTTTTCCCGTCCACCTGCTCGGCGAGTCAGAACAGCGGCTTGCCGGCCGTCTATTGGTACGCTCCCTGCCCGAGTTGCAGGACATCGATCCCGTCCCCCTGAGGCGTACCGTGTCGAGCTGCGTCGCCCGAGTCCGTGAGGCCGCCAAGCGTGCCGAATGGCAGGCGGTCCAGCGGGAGCTGCGGCGGGCGCGCGACGGCGGCCGATCGAGCGAAGCGGAGGCGCTGGCAGCGCGCCTCCACGGACTTGCCACAGAGGTGCAGCGACTTCGTCAGGCGTGGTGACCAAGCCCTGCGACGGCTCCGCGGCCGGCGCACGTTAAATACCCAGGTCCACATGCAGGCCTCGCGGCAGCGGGGAGGACCGGGGCAGAGGAGAACTGGATGGCGACGGCAAAGGTGAAGGCGGGGATGGGCGGAGTGGCGACCGGAGACGTCCTGGTCTCTGCCGCGGAGACGCTGATCGTCCGCGGCAAGGAGCAGGGTTTCCTCACGCCCGACGACATCCTGCAGGCCTTCCCCGAGATCGAAGCCGAGCCCGACCACCTGGAGCGCATCTTCGGCGCCTTCCGCGAGATGGGCATCGAGGTCAGTGACGGCGACAAGGACTTCGAGGCCGTCGACGAGATCGACGACGACATGATCGCCACCGCCGAGGCCATCGACTCGGTGTCGCTCGACGACCCGGTGCGCATGTACCTCAAGGAGATCGGCCGCGTCGCCCTGCTGCGCGCCGAGCAGGAGGTGGAGTACGCCCAGCTCATCGAGCAGGGCGACGACGAGGCCAAGAACAAGCTGACCGAGGCCAACCTGCGACTTGTGGTCAGCATCGCCAAGAAGTACATCGGCCGCGGCATGTCCTTCCTCGACCTCATCCAGGAAGGCAACATGGGCCTGATCCGCGCCGTCGAGAAGTTCGACTACCACAAGGGCTACAAGTTCTCGACCTACGCCACCTGGTGGATCCGCCAGGCCATCACCCGGGCCATCGCCGACCAGGCGCGCACCATCCGCATCCCGGTGCACATGGTCGAGACCATCAACAAGCTCGTCCGTGTGTCGCGGCGACTCCTGCAGGAATTGGGCCGCGAGCCCACCGACGAGGAGATCGCCGAGGAGATGGGCATCACGCCCGAGAAGGTGCGCGAGATCATCAAGGTCTCGCAGGACCCCGTCTCCCTGGAGACCCCCATCGGCGAGGAGGAGGACTCCCACCTCGGCGACTTCGTCGAGGACAAGGAGGCCACCGCGCCGTCCGAGGCGGCCTCGCTGACCATGCTGCGCACCGAGGTGGAGGACATCCTCGACACCCTCACGCCGCGCGAGCGCCGCGTCCTGCAGCTGCGCTTCGGGCTCATCGACGGGCACCAGCGCACCCTGGAGGAGGTGGGCAAGCGCTTCGGGGTGACCCGCGAGCGCATCCGCCAGATCGAGGCCAAGGCGCTGCGCAAGCTGCGGCATCCCTCGCGGTCGAAGAAGCTCAAGGATTACTTGGAGTAGCAGGGGGAACGCTGGCATTCGGCCGCACTCCAGCGGCGAATGCTGGCGTGGGGGAGTCCCCCCGAGGGGTGCGCGTCAGCGCACGGAAGATCCGAGCCGTCCGTCCTGCGGCGGACGCGGCGGCGCCGGGAGCGCGGGTAGCATCTCCGCCGTGGGTGCTCCTCGAAGCGATCCCTCCGTCGCCTCCAGCGTTCTCGATCTGCTCTCGCTGGGCGACAGTCCCGACCTGACGCTGATCCTGCAGCGCATCCTGCGCGCCGCGCGCAACGCGGTCGAGGCGCGCTACGCGGCGCTCGGCGTGCCCGACGGGCGCGGCGGCTTCGCCCGCTTCATCACCGCGGGCATCTCCGAGAAGCACGCCGCCGAGATCGGCGAGCTGCCGCGCGTGCACGGCGTGCTCGGCGCGCTGCTCGACAGCGGCCCCATCGTGCTCGACGACATCCGCCGGCATCCGCGCTTCTCCTACTTCCCGCGCCACCACCCGGTGATGACCGACTTCCTCGGCGTGCCCATCACCCATCGCGGCGAGGTGCTCGGCAACATCTTCCTCTCGGGCCGGCGCGGCGGGCGCTTCACCGCGCAGGACCGTCACGCCGTCGAGGTGCTGGCGCGCTACGCCGGTGTGGCCATCGCCAACGCGGACGTGTACAGCGACGCGCAGGAGCTGGCCGTCGCCGAGGAACGCTCGCGGGTGGCCCGGGAGCTGCACGATGCTGCTTCGCAGCGGCTGTTCAGCCTCGTCTACGAGGCGCGCGCGGCGGGGATGCGGGCGCAGTCGGCTGAGGATGCGGCGGCCTTCGCCCGGCTGGAGCAGCGCGCGCAGGAGACGCTGCACGAGCTGCGCGGTCTGGTCTTCGCGCTGCGACCGAAGAGTCTCGAACGCGACGGCCTGGCGGTGACGCTGCTCGACCACGTCGAGGCACTGCGGCGCACGCACGGCATCGACATCAGCCTGGAGGCCGATCCGGAGTTGGGTTTGTCGCTCGACGCGGAGCAGGAATTGCTGCGCATCGCGCAGGAGGCGATGCAGAACGCGGTGAAGCACGGCGGTGGCGCGGCGGTGCGTGTGCTGCTGCGGCGCAAGTCGGGCTCGGTGGTGCTCACGGTGCGCGACGACGGGCCGGGGTTCGACCCCGAGTCGCTGCCGCGCACGGTGCGGTCGCTGGGGATGACCACCATGCGGCAGCGTGCACGTTCTCTTGGCGGCGAGCTGTCGGTGCGCAGCGCGCCGGGGCGGGGCGCGGTGGTGTCGGTGCGCGTGCCGCGGCGCGCGGGTTCTGGAGTGGCGTCGTCGTGACTGAGGTGGCGGCTTCGGCGATTCGATTGCTGCTGGTCGACGACCACGCGGTGGTGCGCGAGGGGTTGCGCGCCTTCCTGCGCTTGCAGCCGGATCTCGAAGTCTGCGGCGAGGCGGCCGACGGTGAGGCCGCGGTGCGGCTGGCTTCGTCGCTGCGGCCGGACGTGGTGCTGCTCGACCTGGTCATGCCCAACGGCGACGGGCTGAGCGCGCTGCGGTTGCTGCGCGAGCGCGCGCCGTCGTCGCGGGTGCTGGTGCTGACCTCGTATGCGGACGACGCCCAGCTCTTCGCCGCCATGGAGGCCGGCGCGGCGGGCTACATGCTTAAGGACGTCGACCCCGACGCGCTGGCGACGGCGATCCGCGACGTCGCCGCGGGGCGACCCGCGCTGCATCCCAACGTGGCCCGACGGCTGATGCGGCAGGCGGGGCAGCCCGAGCCGGGGCTCGCCGACCTCACCGCGCGCGAGCGCGACGTGTTGCGGCTCATCGTCGAAGGGCTGGCCAACAAGGAGATCGCGGTGCGGCTGCGCATCGGCGAGAAGACGGTCAAGACCCACGTCTCGCGGGTGCTGGGCAAGCTCGGCGTGGTCGACCGCACCCAGGCGGCGGTGCTGGCCATCCGGGCGCGGCTGGTGGACTGAAAGCGCCGAGAAATCCGAACCCGGCCACCGCGATTTCTCGGCGGGAGAGCGGTTGCCGTCTCCGGCGACATGAAGTCGCCTGCGCCGGCGGTCCTTCTCTCGGCATCCGTCTTAAGGCGGAGGGCCGCTCCAACCGGCGGCCGACGCGCGGCTCGCCCGGCCGGGGCGAGCATGGCTTGCATGGAGAACCACACCTTTTCGGACACGGTCGTCCTGGTCACCGGCGCCTCGCGCGGGCTGGGACGCGCCTTGACGCTGCAGCTGGCCCGGGGCGGCGCCTCGCTGGCCATCTGCGCGCGCGATGCGGCCCGTCTCGACGCGGTTGCCGCCGAGGCGCGCGCCGCCGGCGCCGCGGACGTGCTCGCCGTGGCCGCCGACGTCGGCTCGGCGCGCGACGCCGAGCGCCTGGTTGCGGCCAGCTTCGACCGATACGGTCGCGTCGACGTGCTGGTCAACAACGCCTCGGCGCTCGGCCCCACGCCGCTGCCCTACCTCGCCGACGCGTCCTCGGAGGCGCTGCGCGAGGTGCTGGAGGTCAACCTGCTCGGCGCCTTCCGGCTCACCCAGGCGGTGATCGGCAACATGCTGCTGCGCGGCCGCGGCCTGGTGGTCAACCTCAGCTCCGACGCGGCGGTGGAGGGCTATCCCGGCTGGGGACTCTACGGCGCCTCGAAGGCGGGCCTCGACCTGATGACCCGCGTCTGGTCGGCCGAGCTGCAGGGCAGCGGCGTGCGCGTCGTCGCCGTCGACCCCGGCGACATGGACACCGACATGCACCGCGCCGCCGACCCCGACGCCGACCCGTCGACGCTCCGCCGTCCCGAGGACGTCGCCGTCGCGCTGGCCGGCCTGCTGCGCGACGGCCTCGGCACCGCGCCACGCATGGTGGTGCCGCTGTGATCGTGCAGGTTCCGCGCGGCCTGCGCGCGGCGCTGCCCGCCGAGCTGCGCGGGCTGCGTCGCGACGGCGCGCGCCTGGTCGTCGTCGACCGTGCGGCGCGCAGCGTCGAGCACACCGCGGTGGCGCGCATCGGCGAGCACCTGCGCAGCGGCGACGCGCTGGTGCTCAACAGCAGCCGCACCATTCCGGCCGCGCTGACCGGCACGCGCGAGGACGGCGGCGCCGTGCAGGTCCGCCCCTGGGTGCGGCGCGCGGAGTCCTGGGATGCCATCGCGGTGGAGGCGCAGCCGCCCTTCGCGCCGCTTCCACTGCGCAGCGGTGAGACGCTGCGCTTCCCCGGCGACCTGGTGCTGCGCGTGCGCGGTCGCCGTGAGGACCTGGTCGCGCTGTGGCGGCTGGAGATCGTCGGCGGCGACGGCTTCGACACCCTGCTGCGCTTCGGCGAGCCGATCCGCTACTCCTACGTGCCCGAGCCCGTGGCCATGGAACATCAGCAGACGCTCTACGCGGGACGGCCCGGCTCCGCGGAGACGCCGTCGGCGGGGCGGCATCTCACCTGGGAGGTGCTGCTCGAGCTGCGCCGCCACGGTGTCAGCGTCGGCGACCTGGTGCTGCACACCGGGCTCAGCTCGACGCAGGACGACGAGCTCGACACGCTGCACACCCTGGTCGAGGAGTGGTTCGAGGTCGGCGTTGATCTGGCCAGCACCGTCAACAACGCGGGCCGGGTCATCGCCGTGGGCACCTCGGTGGTGCGCGCGCTGGAGACCGCCGTGGACGGCGAGGGCCGCGTGCAGCCGCGGTCGGGCTGGACCGACCTGGCCATCTCGCCGCAGCGCCCGCCGCACGCGGTCGACGGTCTGCTCACCGGGCTGCACGAGTCCGGCGGCAGCCACATCGAGCTGCTGCGCGCCTTCGTCGACGACGCCCTGCTCGACCGCGCCTACGCCGAGGCCGTCGATCGCGGCTACCTGTGGCACGAGTTCGGCGACGCCATGCTGGTGCTCTGAGCCGCGCCGCCACGGCGGGGGCCTCCGGGCGGGGGTGGCTATACTCTCCACCCGCGTTCCGGGTTAGCTCAGCGGTAGAGCAGGCGGCTGTTAACCGCAAGGTCACTGGTTCGAATCCAGTACCCGGAGCCATCCTGGCGGCCCGCCCGCAGTCGCCTGCGACCCCCCTCGCGCCTGGCACATCCGTTCCGCTGGCGCGTCAAGCCTGGTAGCGTACGTCCTGTTCGGTTGTCACACCACCTTCGAGGACGCACCCATGACCGACACCGCCGCCGCGCGCGCCTACCCGCCGGAGCCCGACGATCCCCTGGCGGGCACGCCCGCCGGCAGCGGCGGCCCGGCCTCGCCGGGCGGCGTCGTCGAAGCCTTCCCACCAGCCGCGCACGCCCATGCGCTGGGCGCCGCCGAGCTGCCCGCGGTCTCGCCGTCGAGCACCGCCGTGATGGATTCCCAGCCGCCGCTCGGCTTTCTCGACGAGAAGGGGCCCGCGGCCGCCTTGGACGAGCCGGGTCCCTCCGCATCGATGGAGCCGCCGCCCTTCGGCTTCAACGCCCCGGGCGCGCCGCCGGCTCGGGAGGAGACCGCGCAGACGCTGGCCGGCCAGCCGTTCCGGCGCCCGCCCATCTTCAGCGACGAGATCCCACGCCGCGCGGAGGTGCCGCGCGCGCTGATGCCCACCACCGAGCCCGTCAGCCGGCGGTCGCGGCTCGGCGACACGCCCACGCCCACCTTCGGGCCGCCCGGCAAGGAGCGCTCGGCGGCGGCCATGGTGCTGCTGTCGGTGGTCACCCTGGGGTGGTACGCGGTGGCCTGGCACCGCCGGGTCAACCAGGAGATGGGCGACTTCGACCCGCGCATCCACGTCCAGCCGGCGCGCTCGGCGTGGGCGGTGGCCCTGCCGCTGCTGGCGGGTCTGCTCGCCTCGGCCGGGGCGGGCGCGATCATCGGGCTCGACCACCGCGGTGTCGCCCTGGACATCCCCGTGACCGTCCACCAGGCCTGGCTGGCGCTGGCCGCCATCGGCGCCGTGCCCTACCTGGTGCTGCTGCTGCCCTTCAGCCTGGTGGCCGTGGCCATGACCGCCGAGCGGGTGCGGGTGGTCGAGGACCACGCCGGCCTGAACACCGACGAGCAGCTCCGCCCCGCCGCGCTGGTGGGCTGGCTGCTGGTCCCCGTGATCGGCGGGTTCGTGGTGATGGCTCGGCAGCAGAGCAGGCTGAACCGGATCTGGCGTCTCGCGCGCTCGTGACGCCTCGGTCGAAATCACAAGGAAGCGGCTGAACCTGGCGTTCCCAGTCGTACACTGACGCACGCCACGGGCCACCCGGCACCCGTGGGCACCTGCGCCATCTGCTGTCCAGCACAGTTCCGGGTGTGGTCAAAGACGACGTGGCACGATCCATCGCATGCATCTCCGGCAAGGGCGGTGTCGGCAAGACGACGACTGTCATCAACCTGGCAGCCTCTCTCGCCGAGCAGGGCAACCGCGTCCTCGTCGTCGACTGCGACCCGCAGTCCAACCTGACATCAGGACTGGGCTTCAATCCATACACGCTGCCTGTGACTCTGCGCGACGTCCTCGCCGGGCGGGTCCATCTCAACGGCGAAGTCATCCTGCCCACCCGCTGGGAGAACCTGTCGCTGGTTCCCGCCAATCCTGACCTCTCGGCGGTGGAGGCGGAGCTGCCCAGCCAGCTGCATCGCGAGCTGCTGCTGCGCAACGCCGTCAACGCCAACGGCACCACCACCCACTACGACTTCATCCTCTACGACACGCCGCCGAACTTCGGCTTCCACACCATCAACGCGCTGGCCGCCATCCAGTGGGTGCTGGTGCCGGTGCAGATGTCCGGCTACGCCATCAAGGGCCTGAAGGAGGTGCTGCGCAGCGTGCACGCCGCGCGCCAGCGTCTCAATCCCGACCTGCGCATCCTCGGCATCGTGCCCACCTTCGTGAATCTGCGCACCAACTTCAGTCGCGACATGCTCGACGGACTGCGCGAGATCCCCAATCTGCGCGTCTTCGACAGCATCATCAAGCTGACCGTCAAATTGCAGGAGACTTCCCTGGCCGGGGTCCCGGTGACCGCGTACGCGTCGTCCTCCGACGCCGCGCAGGCGTACCGGAGCCTGGCCGCCGAGATCCTGGCGTATGCCTGATGCCTGAACGGCGCTTCAAGAGCCAGATCACCGACGTCCTCACCGAAGCGCTCCCTGACACGGCGGGAGGCGCTCTCGAAAGCTGGCTCGCGCCCACCACCGAGTCGCGCGTCGAGCAGATTCCCCTCGACCAGGTCCGCGACCGCGCCTGGCGCTCGGAGGTCGACACCACCGAGCCCGCCTATCGCGCCCTGAAGGCGAGCATCCGCGCCTCCGGCGTTCTGCAGCCACTGCTGCTGCGGCCGCATCCCGAAGGCGGCTTCGAGGTGGTCAGCGGCGTCCGCCGCCTGCGCGCCGCGCGCGACACCGCGCAGTCGACCGTTCCCGCCGTGGTGCGCGAGTTGAACGACGTGCAGGCGCTCGTCGGCGGCTCCTGGGACGCGCTGCTGCGCACTGGGTTGACCGCCACGGAGTCGCGCGACCTCGTCGTCAAGCTCGTCGACGCCGGGATGGAGGAGGGGCAGGCCACCGCGCTGGTCGGCACCGTGCCGGTGCGCGAGGGGGCCGAGGACGAGGTGGCGCTCGACGTCGAGGCGGTCACGGTGACCGAACCGGTGGAGACGGCGGAGGCGCAGCCGGTTGCGGACGAGGCTGTCCCGATCGATGACGCTGTCGAGGTCGTCGAGACCGAAACCGCGGCGGATGCGGCCGTCGACGTCGATCTCGACGAGGTGGCCGGCTGGCCCACCGACGAGTCGGCCGTCGAGACCACCGCCCCGACCACGCCGCCGCCCCCGGTTCCTGTCGATCCTGTCACTTTCCCGGTGGCACCGCTGTCCGCCGAGAACGGCGTCGCTCCGGCACTCGATGAGACCGCCGAGGCGCCGCCCGCGGACGCGTCCCCGACTGACACGGTCGACGCTCTCGCGGCCGAGTTTGAGGTCGCCGCAGAGGCAGAGACGGCAGTTCCAGAAGCCGAGATCGCAACACCGGACACTGAAGGTGCGGCACCTGAAGCCGAAGTCGCAATTCCAGACGCCGAGATCGCGGCACCCGACGTAGAGGCCGCGGCTCCCGAGGCGGAGACCGCCGCTCCAGAAGCCGAAATCACTGCGCCCGACGCAGAGGCCGAGACAACGGAAGTCGCGGCCGCCTCTCCAGAAGCCGAGATGACTGCGCCTGACGCGGAGGCCGCCGCACCCGACGTCGAGGACACAACCCCCGAGGCCAAAGCCGCTGCACCGGACGCCGAGGCTGCTGCTTCCGAAGCTGGGGCTGCATCCAGTGCCGACGTTGCCCCCCCGGAGGCCGAGGCCGCTGCACCTGAAGTCGAGGCCGCCGCCCCCGAAGCCGAAGCCACTGCCGTTGAGGCGGACGTCGCGGTGCCGGACGCCGAAGCCACGCTCGCACTGGACATCGCTGCACAAGAAATCGAAATCGCGGCGTCCGACATCGCAACGCCTGCAGCAGAGGCCGAGACTGCCACTCCGGACGCGGAGGCGATCACACCGGACACCGACATGGTCGCCGCGGAAGCCGAGACTCCCGCCGTCGAGGCCGAGGTGACGGTAGCCGAGCCCGGAGTCGCTGAGCCCGAAGTCGCTGAGCCCGACGCCGACCCTGCGCCGGCGGCGGCCGAGGCGGACGCTGAGGTCGAGGCCCCTGCGCCAGACGCCGAAGCCGCGTCACCCGAGGCTCCCGCCGCAGCCCTCACCGACACCGAGGCGGCCACCACCGAACCCGAGCCCACCGTGGTCGCCGCTCCCACCGAACGGCCATCGGTCTCCGCCACTCCTCACGTCATCCCCATCAAGCTCCCCGAGCCCGAACTGGCCACCACGACCGACGAGGACATCGCCGCCGAGTCGATGCCCGTTGCGGCTCCCGCCGCAACAGACACCCAAGAGGTCGCTGCCTCCGCCCGTGTACATGCACCGTCCGCGGTGGCCCCCGAGTCAGGCAGCCGCCTGGTCAGTGGTCCCGTCCCAGCCGTCCGCATCGAAGCGTCGCAGCGTCCCGCCGTCGCGCCCTCGATCCTGCCCGCGCTGCTGCGCCGCGGTCCACTCTTCTACGCTGTGCTCGGAATCGGCCTCGCGGTGGGAGCAATCGTGTTCATCCTGGTCACCGTGCTGGAGGGCGTGGGCAGCGGCGCAGCACCGATCATCGCCGCCGTGGTCGTAGCCGTCGTCGGCTTCGTCACGGCGATGGTCAGCCTGGCCCAGCCCCGCCAGCGACGCTGAAACGCCCTGGCGGGCGAGGACGCCGCCCGAGCCTTCGCGACCACCTGGCCGAGGTCATCGCCGATGCCGACCTCCGCGAACACGCGGAACAGGTCGCGGCCCCGCAGACCGAGCCACCACGCGCCTTGGATGCCGCCGGCGCCGTTGCGCAACCCGACCTGCCGGCTGCGCCTGCGCACCTCGATCCGCCGGCCACGACCCCGCAGATGGATCTGACCGCCGCCGGCCCACCTGCCTTCGCCGCCACGGCATCGCCAGGCCAGCTCGTCCCCTCGCCGGTTCCGCCCGCGCTTGCGAGCACTCCCAGGCCCGACGCGCCGGCGACCCCGTTCAGCGCATCCCTCACCGGCGCCGTGACACCACTCAGCGATGCGCGCGTCGCGGCCGCCGGGCCGGCGCCGACCCCCCTGGCCGGCAACGGCGCTCCGATCCCTGCCCCGATCGAGTCCACCGTCGGTCGCAGCCCGCAGACGATCGTCCCGCCGGGCCCGCCCCCGGTGGACAATCGCCCTGCCGTGGACACCCATGCAGCCGGCGGGCCGCTCCTCAGCGGCGACGCCGCCGATCGCCGGCTGGCCCGGCGCCGACGCCGCAGTGCCTCACTGCTGCCGCCGCTGCCGTCGCCGATGGACATCCCGGAGGACGCACCCGGGCGGGTCGCCTTCCTTGCCGCCGGCTCGGCGGCCGACTTCGTCCCGGTCACGGCGGTGAGCGCGGACATGGCCCCTGCCCTCGAGCCGGCGACCGCGCCGAGCCGACCGGCACCGCCGGTGGACGAGTGGCTTGCCATGGCCATCGTCGGTGTGGCCATGCTGGTCGTCTTCGTCGCCGGTCTGCTCCTCACCCGCTGATGCGGTCGGCGCTGCTCAAGACCCTCGGCGGCGCGGCCGCGCTCAGTGGTGCCGCCTGGATGGGCGCGTGCGCCAGCCTCTACTGGCACGCCTTCCGGCCGATGCGCTGGGGGGCCGAGTCGGAGCGCGGGTGGACCCCGGCGGACCTCGGCGTTCCACACGAGAGCTTCGAGGCCCGCACCCGCGACGGGCTGAGCCTGCTCGCCTGGTATCTGCCCGGCAGCCGCGACGCCGCGGTCGTTGTCAGCGGCGGCCACCGCGGCCGCGCCGGAGACGTGCTCGGCATCTCCGCCGCGCTGCAGCGGGCCGGCTTCCACGTCGTCGCCTACGGCTGGCGGGGAACCCCGGGCAGCGATCCGGCCGCCCACACCCTGGGCGTGTTCGAGCGCCGCGACCTGCAGGGCGCCATCGACGCGGTCGAGGCGCGGCTGGGCGACGTGCCCGTCGGGCTGCTCGGCTACTCGCTCGGCGGCGCCGTCTCGCTGGTGGTCGCAGCCGACGATCCCCGGGTGCGTGCCGTCTGCGCCGACAGCGCCTTCAGCGACCCCGCCGGGGTGCTCGCCGACGGTGTCGAACGGGTGCTGCGCATCCCCGGCGCGGTGCTCACAGCGCCGGTCGGCGCCATCGTCGCCCTGCGCACCGGGGCGCGCCTGGCGGACTTCAGCCCGCTCAAGGCGGTAGCGCGCATCGCGCCGCGCCCGCTCCTGCTCGTTCACGGCGCCGGCGACCGGGCGGTGCCGCCGCGGCATGCCCGCGACCTCTACAACGCGGCGGGCGACCCCCGCGAGCTGTGGATGGTGCCCGGAGCGGTGCACGTGGGCGCGTACTTCGCGGACCGCGAGCGCTACGTCGACCGCGTGGTCGGCTTCTTCGATCGCGCGCTGGTCGGAACCGCCGCCCCGGATGCGCCGCAGAACGGCCGCGCCCAGGCGCTCGAAGAGGCCCGGCCCACCGCCTCCGCCTGAGGCACGCGGCGCCCAGCCGAGCGTGCCCGGCCGTCTCCACATATCTACTACCCTGCTGTTCATCGCGATTGAAGTATAGCGTTGACGAACAAGCAGTCAAGAGGTTACACTGCTCTGCATGAGCAGCACGGCTCCCCTCGACCTCCCAGCGGCGCCAAGCCATGCCGAACCGATCCACCTCTTCGGCGCCGACCGCGACCTGGCCCGGCGCTCCGAGGCCGAGCTGATCGCCCAGGTGCTCGGTGGCCCCGAGCCGGCCGGCGAGGTGCTGCGCTGCGGTGAGCAGCTCGCCCAGCTTCCCTTCTGGCAGCGCCGCGCCCTCGGTGTCTCCGGCCTGGTCAGCGACCACGGCATCCGCGAGAGCCACGCCGTGCGGCTCGCCGCCCTTTGGGAGCTGGCGGAGCGGTGGTTCCCCGACGACCGTCCCACCGTCAGCTCACCGCACGACGCGCTGCTGCTGCTCTCCACCCTCGGCGACGAGCCGGTCGAATGCGTCGTCGTGCTCATGCTCGACGCGCGCTATCACCTCGTCCGCATGGAGACCGTGGCCGTCGGCAGCGTCAACGTGAGCCGCCTGCAGCCGCGCGACGTGCTGGCCCCCGCGCTGCGCGCCGGCGCCGCCGCCATCGTCGTCGCCCACAGCCACCCGAGCGGCGATCCCGAGCCCAGCGCGGCCGACCGGCGGATGACCACCGCGCTGCGCGAAGCCGCCGGCGTGGTCGGGCTGCCCCTGCTCGACCACCTCGTGGTGGCACGCCGCACCCACTACTCGTTCCGCCTCGGCGAGCGCTGGCACGCCGGTCCCGGATGGAGCACCGACGATGACGGCGGCTACTAGCCGGCCGCGTCCCGTGCGCGGCTCAGGCGAAGGCGTCCACCCCGGTGATCGCCTTGCCGATGATCAGCGTGTGCACCTCCTCGGTGCCCTCGTAGGTGAGCACCGACTCGAGGTTGGCCATGTGCCGCGCCACCGGGTACTCGAGGGTCACGCCGTTGGCGCCGAGGATGGTCCGCGCGCTGCGGGCGATGTCGATGGCGATGCGCACGTTGGCGCGCTTGGCCAGCGACACCTGCACCGGGTGCACACCTCCCGCGTCCTTGAGCGACCCCAGCCGCTGCGCGGTCAGCCGTCCCTGCACCAGCGACGTCGCCATGTCGGCGAGCTTCTGCTGGGTGAGCTGGAATGCCGACAGCGGCTTGCCGAACATGGTGCGCTCGCCCGCGTAGCGCAGCGCCGCCTCGAAGCAGGCGCGACCCGCGCCGAGCGCTCCCCAGCAGATGCCGTAGCGCGCCTCCGACAGGCAGGACAGCGGTCCGCGCAAGCCGGTGACGCCGGGCAGCACCGCGTCAGCCGGCAGGCGCACGTCCTCGAGCGTGAGCTCGGATGTCACCGAGGCGCGCAGCGAGAGCTTGCGCGTGATGTCGCGCGCACTGAAGCCCGATGTGCCGCGCTCGACCAGAAAGCCGCGAATGCCCTCGTCAGTGTGTGCCCATACCACCGCGATGTCGGCCACCGAGCCGTTGGTGATCCACAGCTTGCTGCCGTTGAGCACCCAGTCCGATCCCGCTCGCCGCGCGTGGGTGCGCATCGAGCCCGGGTCGGACCCGGCGTCGGGCTCGGTGAGGCCGAAGCAGCCGATGGCCCGCCCCGCGGCCAGCTCGGGCAGCCAGCGGTCCTTCTGCTCCTCGCTGCCGTAGGCGTGGATGGGGAACATGACCAGCGAGCCCTGCACCGAGACGAAGGAGCGCAGCCCGCTGTCGCCCGCCTCCAGCTCCTCGCAGGCGACCCCGTAGGCCGTCGCCGAGGCCCCGGCGCAGCCGTAGCCCTGCAGGTGCATGCCCAGCAGGCCCAGCTCGGCGACCATGGGGATCAGCTCGCGGGGGAAGGTGCCCGCCTCGAAGTGCTCGGGGATGACCGGCAGCGCCCGCTCCTGGACGAAGCTGCGCACGGTGTCGCGGACCATGCGCTCGTCGTCGCCGAGCAGGTCGTCGACCGCGTAGAGGTCGGTCGCCGGCGGCAGCGTCACCCGTGCGGGCGGCTCCTGGGTGGTGGCCATGGTCTCGGTCTCCACGGATGGACGTGCGGACTCGGCGGTGCGGCCGTGCACGGAGCATGCCACCCGGCGCGGTCGGCGCGCGCCCCCGCAGCCACCGAACCCGCCTGGACACGCTCGGTATCATGCGGAGCGATGGCCAAGGCGACGAGCCGCCCCACGAGTTCGCGCCGGCGCAGCGACGGACGTGCGGGGGGCGGGGCCGCCGCGCCGTCGCGCTCACGCGATCGCGCCGCCCTGCACGGTCTCGACGATCGCACCCTGCGGCTGATGTACCGGCAGATGCTGCTCATCCGTCGCTTCGAGGAGCACGCCGCGGAGAGCTACGCGCAGGCCAAGGTGGGCGGCTTCCTCCACCTCTACATCGGCGAGGAGGCGGTCGCGGTCGGCGCGCTGCACGGGGCGCGTGAGGACGATCACCTCATCACCCACTACCGCGACCACGGCTACGCGCTGGTGCGCGGCTGCGAACCCGGCGCCGTGATGGCCGAGCTCTACGGCCGCGCCACCGGCGTGGCCGGCGGACGCGGCGGTTCGATGCACCTGGCCGATGCCTCGAAGCACTTCTGGGGCGGGCACGCCATCGTCGGCGGACACATCCCCGTCGCCGTCGGCCTGGCCATGGCGCAGCAGCGCAAGAAGACCGGGCTCGTCGTCATCGACGTCTTCGGCGACGGCGCCACCGCCATCGGCATGTTCCACGAGGCGCTGAACATGGCGATGATCTGGCGCACGCCGGTGGTCTTCCTCTGCGAGAACAACCTCTACGGCATGGGCGCCCACCTCGCCGAGCAGTCGCCGGTCAAGCAGCTCGTCGACAGGGCCCGCGGCTACAACATGCCCGCCGCGCAGTGCGACGGCATGGACCCGATCGACACCTGCCGAGTCATGCGCGAGGCCTGCGAGCACGCGCGCCGAGGCGAGGGACCGTATTTCGTCGAGGCGCTCACCTACCGCTTCCGCGGACACTCCATGGCCGACCCGGAGATGTACCGCAGCCGCGAGGAGGTGCGCGAGTGGCGCGCCAAGGACCCCATCCCCGCCTTCGGCAAGGTGCTCGTCGAGCACGGCGTGGCCTCCGAGGACGACCTGCAACGCGTCGACAAGGAGGTCGAGGAGGAGGTGCTCGCCGCGGTGCGCTTCGCCGACGAGTCGCCGCCGCCCTCGCCGGACACGGTGTTCGACGGCATCTACGCCGCGCCGGTCGGGAAACGGCCATGACTGTCGAGATCTCCTACCGCGAAGCCCTGCAGCAGGCCATCCGCGAGGAGATGCGCCGCGACGAGGACGTGCTCCTGCTCGGCGAGGACATCACCGGCTACGGCGGCAGCTACGCGGTCACCAAGGGACTGCACGAGGAGTTCGGCCTCGACCGGGTGATGGAGACGCCCATCGCCGAGGCGGGCATCGTGGCCACGGCCATCGGGCTGTCGATGGGCGGCCTGAAGCCCATCGCCGAGCTGATGACCGTCAACTTCGCCCTGCTCGCGCTCGATCAGATCGTCAACAACGCCGCCAAGTTCCACTACATGTTCAACGAGCAGTGGTCGGTGCCCATCGTGGTGCGCACCGTCAGCGGCTTCGGCCAGCTCGCCGCGACCCACTCGCAGACCTTCGAAGGCTGGTTCGCCTCGGTGCCCGGTCTCAAGGTGGTCATGCCGGCCACGCCCGCCGACGCCAAGGGCCTGCTCAAGACCGCCATCCGCGATCCCGACCCGGTGATCTTCATCGAGCACTCGCTGCTCTACTCCCGCCGCGGTCCGGTGCCCGAGGGCGACGACCACCTGGTGCCGATCGGCGAGGCCGCCATCGTGCGCGAGGGGGGCGACGTCACCATCGTCGCCTACTCGCGGATGCTCGTCGAAGCCCTCGCCGCCGCCGAGGAGCTGGCCAGCTACGGCGTCGACTGTGAGGTGGTCGACCTGCGCACCCTGCGCCCGCTCGACGTCGACACCGTGGCCGGCAGCGTGGCGCGCACCCACCGCGCCGTCGTCTGCGGCGAGGACTGGCGCACCGGCGGCTTCGGCGCGACGCTCGTCGCCGAGATCCAGGACCGCTGTTTCGACACGCTCGACGCGCCGGTGGCGCGCGTGGCCATGGCCGACGTGCCGCTGCCCTACGCGCGCAACCTGGAGAAGATGCTGATCCCCACCGCGCATTCCATCACCGAGGCGGTGCGCGGCCTGCTGTCCATCGGAGGGCGCCGCTGAATGGCTCACGAGGTCACCATGCCCCAGATGGGCTACGACATGACCGAGGGCACCATCAACGAGTGGCGCGTCAAGGAGGGCGAGCCGGTCGCGCGCGGCGACGCCATCGCCTCCATCGCCACCGACAAGGCCGACATCGACATCGAGGCCTATGCCGACGGCGTGCTGCGCAAGATCGTGGTCGGCCCCGGACAGACGGTGCCGGTGGGCACGGTCATCGCCTGGATCGGCGACGCCGAGGAGGAGATTCCCGAATCCGGCGGCGACGGCGGCCAGCCGTCGGAGGACCGCGGCACCGAGAAGGGCGCAGCACGGGCCGCCGAATCGGAGGAGAGCGCGCCTCCGCCCAAGGCCGGTGGTGGCGAGAAGGACGAGGGCGAAGAGCGCGAGGCCGGCGCCGCCGGTGGTGAGCTGGCCGTCCCGCCGCCGCAAGGCGAAGCCCCGCGCACCGAGCCCGCCGCCGAGGAGGCGCCCAGCGGCAACGGCCGTGTCAAGGCGAGTCCCTACGCGCGCAAGCGCGCCGCCGAGCTCGGTGTCGACCTCTCCGGCGTGCGCGGCAGCGGACCCGGCGGCCGCATCGTCGCCCAGGACGTCGAGCGCGCCCTCGGCAAGGGTGCCAAGGCGCCGGCCGCAGAGGACAAGCAGCCCGCTGCCGCCCGCAGCGGCGCCGCGGCGCCCGCGGCTGGAGTTTCTGCCGGTGACGACCCATACACCGAGGAGGAGCCCTCGCGCCTGCGCCGCGCGCTGGCGCGCGCGATGGTCGAGGCCAAGACCACCGTCCCGCACTTCTACCTCACCGTCGACGTCGACGCCGAGCCGCTGCTGCGGCTGCGCGAGGAGATCAACTCGATCGGTCCCGAGACGCCGAAGTTCAGCGTCACCGACCTGCTGGTGCGCGCCTGCGCGCTCACCCTGCAGTCGCACCCGCAACTCAACGCCTCCTGGGTCGACGGCAAGGTGCGCCGCTACCGGCGCAGCAACGTCAGCGTCGCCGTGGCACTCAGCGACGGGCTGATCGCCCCGACGCTGCGCGACATCGACGGCATGTCGATGCGCGAGCTCGCCGAGAAATTGCATGACATGACCGGCCGGGCCAAGTCCAACCGGCTGCGCCAGGAGGAGCTGAGCGGCGGGCACATGGCCCTGAGCAACCTGGGCATGTTCGGCATCGAGGACTTCGCCGCGATCATCACCCCGCCGCAGTCGTCGGTGCTCGCCGTCGGCGGCGTGCGCGACGAGGCGGTGGTCGTCGACGGCGCCATCCGGCCCGGCAAGCGCATGCGCATGACCATGGCCATCGACCACCGCGTCACCGACGGCGCCCAGGGCGCCGAGGCGCTGGGCCGCATCAGGTGGCTGCTCGAGCACCCCGCGGCCCTGCTGGTGTGAGCGCCTGATGTACGACCTCGCGGTGGT
>Ga0070709_10000180_pt1 | contig 40091 bp, 65 predicted proteins | sample LARL51metaG_FD_65449 | JGI IMG/M metagenome (GOLD analysis project Ga0070709, IMG submission 65449) | Corn, switchgrass and miscanthus rhizosphere microbial communities from Kellogg Biological Station, Michigan, USA - LAR L5-1 metaG | ecosystem: Host-associated > Plants > Roots > Rhizosphere ... | reverse complement strand
AATCATGGAATTGAACGCACTTTGGCTCTTCAAACGCTAAGCACCTCTTATCACCCCAAACAAGACATTTCCTATCTGGACAAACTTGCTTCAATTCTTCAAGAGCTTCCTTAGATGGAATGGGAAACACTGGAAGTGATTGAATTATAATAGAATCAATGTTTGGTGTTTCTGGTTCCTGGTGTGAGCAACTGCATATAGAGATCATCCCTACTAGGAGCAGGAGCGCTTGAAATTTCATTTTGAGCCTGCTGAATCTTAACAATCTTACTTGCACTATCTTTTACTCCTTCAACTTCTTTAGTTAAATGCTCATTCTGGATTTTTAAGGAAGCATTGCGCCTAATCAGATAAGAATAAACCAGAAAACCAAATGCTGTAACAACAGCATAAATCCTACTCCATGACCCCATAATGAATGATAACATATCTTATTAAATTTCCTTTAAAAATTAATGACTTAAAAAAATATAACATATTTTAATTTTATTGTTGACTGTTTAATTTGAAAGTGTTAAGTTTTAACTATGAGATAGATGGTTTTAAAGTGAAGTGTAAGATCAAGGGAGCTAAAGATGATAAACAATATGTCGTTAGAGAACAAAATCGGACAAAACATTTACGAAAAAGTCATTAAGCTATACGAAGAAATAACTAGCAAGAAGATGTTGCAAAATTGCAGTAGTTTAGATAAGAAAAAGATAGACATCATTTTTAATGAAATTAAATATGACGCTAATAGAATGAAGAATTATAAACAATGAGGCTTGATATGTACTACGCAATTGAACTTTATGAAAAACAAGATATGACAATCAGGGACGTCGAAAGGGATCATTTTAAAGACATGCTTGAGGATACGGTGCTTGATACAAATAAGAAGATCTTTGTCCACAAAGAGTTCTTAGCGGTCCAATGCGGAAAAATGATGACGGCATATTATTGTAACGAAGAAAAGCGAAACAATATGGTATCTGAAATCCTCAACAGAGGCTACCAGAGGGCTATTGATTTTCTTAATGGATTAGACTGAGGTTAGGTTGAACGTATTTCCTTATAAGTTGCTTGATAGATGGGAAGAGGAAGATAGACAAAAAGAAATAGACAGAGACCTTAATTGGGTTTTGAGTGATGGTAAGTTGATGTTCAAGCCTTTGCCAAAACAAAAAGTGAAGAAAATTAAATTAAATAGAGATAAAGACGGAAGATTTATAGGAGTTGAAGTTGAATAACGAAATTATAAATGAAAAACAAGAGTTTACGTTTAAAGGACAAGTAATTTCTCATGGAAAAAGAATGACTCCTTTAAAGGGAATCGTTTATGGGGATAATGGCGTTGGAAAGACAACATTGTTTTCATCATCTCTAAAGCCAATCATAGTTGATATGGAAGGTAACTGCTCCCATATTAGCTCTCCTTGTTGCCGGATAACGAAATATGATGATTTCATGGCGCTTATTACCTCTTTGCTTGCAAATGAACATGAATATAAAACACTTGTTATTGACTCACTAGATTCCCTTCAAACATTTATCTTAGAAAGAATGTCTCAACAACATACAACGCAAGAATTAAGTTATGGCAAAAGCAATGCAATTCTTGCTAAGCACATAAAGGAGATCGTGGGCGTCCTTGAGGCTTTGCAGAATAAGAAAAACATGAACGTACTATTTACTGCGCACTGGAAGGTCAAAACAGCAAATAACCCTATGGTAGATCAATATGATAGATATGACATGCGTATAAACGAAGAGATGCGCACTGGATTTTGTAATTGGGTGCAATTTATCTTTCTTGCACTCAAAGAGGTTGTCTTTGACGAGAACAAAGATGCTGTATTTGGAAAGAAAAAAGTTAAAGGAATGGAAAGGAGGGTGTTATATACTGCGGGAGACCCAACATATTATGGGAAAAATGTTTTCAATTTTCCGCCTAAAATGATGATGGATTGGACAGAGATAACAAAGAACGTTAAGAAATTTTACGATAATTAAATTTAAAAGAGGAATTGTTAAATGTCATTTAATTTTACAGTACAGAACGTGATAGACTTTCCAAATGGAAGATATAGGGCGCAAATTGATCATATGGAATATGTTGAGAGTGAGTTTGGAAATTATCCACTTGTTAATTTCAAAATGGTATCTCCTCAAGATTTTCAAGGGAGGGTTCTACAAAAAAGATATAATATTGAACATAATAACCCAACTACCAGGCACATAGCCATAAAAGACTTTAGCCACTTTTGCATTGAAATTGGAGGGGTAAAAGTAGGTGAAGACCCAACAGAGGACGATTTCCTTCTTAAAATTGTTGATATTGACATTGAAAATAAAAAAGGCAACGACGGACGTAATTATACAAATATCGTCAAAATTGAGAGCGCAGATACGAATAGAACTGAAAGCCATGTCGGTAGTTCGTTAAATTCTGCTGCAATACCAGGGTTAAATACATCAACCCAGTATGGGAGCATTACTGTACCATTGCAAGACCAGCCAATTTCTAACCAACCACTAAACGATGAGGTGCCATTTTGATTATTAAAACAATATTATATGTTCTTGGGTTTATTGCATTTCTTGCTGTGTCTTTTTATATGATTGATACCGCACAAGAGAAACACAAAAGGAAGCTTTTGGAAATGAACGAAAGTATTGATAGATGAAGTTTTCTAACGAAGGAGAACAGATATTAATGGACATGGAGGGGTTTATTGAGAAACCCACTCCTGACTTAGCAGGTCATTTAACTATTGGTTATGGCCATAAAATAAAGCCTGGTGAGAAGTTTAACACCATAACGAAAGGAACAGGTATATTAATATTACAAGATGACGTTAAACCTCTAGAAGATGTTTTAAACGGATATATTCCGACAAAGTTAACGCAGAACCAGTTTGATGCTTTAATTATATTTATGTTTAACATTGGACAAACAGCTTTTTTGAATTCAACAGTTTATAGTGATGTTAAAATAGGACATTTTGAGACTGCTACTATTCCATGGGAAAGATGGATTAACATAAGCGAATACGAAACAGATCCAAAGACAGGCGAAAAGAAAAGAAAGTTAGTGCCTGTTAATGGATTGATTAATAGAAGAAAAAGAGAAATAGAATTATTTAGGAGAAAATAAAATGAGATTGTTAAAAAATTTAGGATTTGGTTTTTCAGAATTTAAAGAAGAAATAGAAAAGGAAAACTCAGCAACAAGAACTCTATTAAGTACTTACATTTTGAATATGCAAGGTTTTGTCAAGCGTATTTCCCAGTTAGAAAAGAAAATTGAAATTCTGGAAAACGAGACAAAGACTCAAGACGATATCATTTTCGATATGCGAAAGAAAATAGAGAAGTTAGAAAAATCATCTTGGAAAGGAAAAAACAAATGATAAACGATGAACTAAAGATTTTAGAGGTTCCCAATATAAAGGGAAGGGATAAAATAGAAAGGGACGAAGTCGTAAAGATTCTCTTCGAACAAAGGAAAAACATAGAGGAGACGTTCACAGAGAACGAATGCATCAAAATGGACTTAACACATGGAGAGATCATCGGACTCAAGAGTACGGCAGAGTTTGGAAAGCTCAAGATAGGAGACCTTCCTGCATTAGACTACATAATAAGGAATGATTCTAAATACCAGAAGTCTAAAATTATCAACCTTGGCAATGTAGATATGCTTTTCAAAGAAATGGTATAAGATGCATTACGCATCCATAGTAACTATTGTTTTAACAATTTTAATAATAGTTATGAAAAACAAGAAAAGGAAACAGAGAAGGCCAGCAGCTGGGAATGTTTCTTTAATGAATAATATTGTTAAATTATCTAGAAAAAGGAGAAAATAAAATGATCGGATCTGAATTAAAAGGAAAGTATGTAATAGTTCGTGGTGTTAATTCTGGCGTATTTGCGGGTAAGTTAGAAAATATTGAAGGAATTGTAGTTAAATTATCAAATGTACGTAGATTATGGTATTGGGATGGCGCTGCGTCAACATCCGAACTTGCCATAACAGGACCTAAAAAGCCAGATAATTGCAAATTTCCACCAGAAGTTCCTACAATAATTGTATTAGACGCAAAAGAAATATTAGAAGTTTCGGATATTGCGGAAAAAGCAATCAAGGATGTAAAGCCATGGAAAGCTTAATAGTAAAAACTCTTAAAGACATAACCGGTTCCGGTGACGGTTCCGGTGACGGTTCCGGTTACGGTGCCGGTGACGGTTACGGTGCCGGCGACGGTTCCGGTTCCGGTTCCGGCGACGGTTCCGGTTCCGGCGACGGTTCCGGTTCCGGCGACGGTTACGGTTACGGCGACGGTTACGGTTACGGTTACGGTTCCGGTTCCGGTTCCGGTTCCGGTGACGGTTCCGGTTCCGGTGACGGTTATATAATAGAAAATTGAATATTAAAAAGGAGAAAATAAAATGGCATTATTTAGAACATTCTTTGGAAATTTATTGGTATCAAAGCATAAATTTATTAACAATTTACATAAACGTTTGATCATTGAAGAAGATTGGAGTGAAAGGTTTTCTAAACATCTAGTAAGGCATGATTCACATATCGAATCAATAGAAAGAGAAATTGAAAGTTTAAATAGAAAAATAGATGGATTGTCAAAGACAAATTCTATCGTGGCTGAAGGAATATCAAACACTAAGGCTATCATTCAAGCCCTGGAAATCTCAGGTAAAACATTGCATTATAAGGAAATATTTGATATTATCAAGAATTATGATTTAAAAAGACCACATGTAACCTTAGATACCATTAGGGGAGCATCATACCAATTAGTTAAGAGAAAAAAGATTAAGAATGGCAAGAAACCAGGAACGTTCTATTTTAAAGAACAAGAAGATTCATAAGGAGCTTTTGAATACTTCCTATGACAATGAAGAGGTTACAGTACAAAGCCTTATGAAAAATGGCTTTACCTGTGAACAGGCCACCAGTTGGCTTAGGAAGATTCATATTGATAAATTGTTTAACGAGGAGGGATAAAATGAAACTAGCATTAGCAATGGCCGCATTAGTGGGCTTAACAGGGTGTACAGCAAGTATGTGCAGTCCTTGGGACCCAAGATGCGTTACACCTGGCAACTCGCCATGGGATCCAAGGATTTCAGATTGCAAGGAAGCTTGCGAAATATGCGATGCTTGCAAAGGCTGCGAAACATGCCAGGTAAAGCCTTTACCTAAAAAGAAATAAAGTTTACAAGATAAACGGAGAAACAACTATGACCATTTGGAATGGCAAGGATAGACGAACTATGCCTAAAAATAAGGAGAAAAAAACTATGAATAACAATGCCGATAAAGAAATTTACGATACAGAACACAGTGAACAAATATTTATAGATAATTTTATTAACAAACAGGATACAGTCCAAATATTTCTTCTGGGGGGAATGAGGATAGTCGGAACGATTATTGGGTCTGATGATTACACAATATTATTGAAGAGACTTAAAACTACTACCCTTCAGATGATATACAAAACATCTATCACAACAATTCAAATATATGAGGATAAATAAAATGAATGAACAATTTTTAAATTTTACAATAAATATAACTAAATTAAACAATAGTTTTATGAGTTTCATTGACTATAGCATATGCAGATTATGTCCAGATATTTCCCCAACACAAATATTGCTTATCAAGAATATTGGGGAAGATTCTATTGATGTTAATACAACATCAAATTTAGGATACTACACAGGGACAAATATTACATACAATATCAAAGAGTTACAAAAAAAAGGATATCTCAAAAAAACAAAAAACAAGAATGACGAAAGGCGCGTATATCTTAAACTGACAGAAAAAGGATTAAACATATTGTCTGCAATCGACCGCGTCTTTGGGTCGCACTCAGAACTATTGCAAGAACAAAAGATTGATGATAAAACTATGAAGGATACTAATAAGATTTTATACAAATTGCAGAAGACATTTGAGGTATAACAAAGGTTGGGGGAAGAATAATGAAAACAATTAAGAACATATTAACATTTTCGTTTTGGATTCCTTTAATGGCTTTTTATGGACTTTGGGTTAATGCATGTGTTAACGAAACCCTCCATGAAAAGCTATTTTATACCAAAAAAGTTTTGTCTTATAACAATTTTAGTGGAATAGAAATTATTGATATTAGCACGAACTTCCTTGGAATTCCCATATTAACACTAAATATGGAGTTCTTTGCCCCATTATTGGAGCAAGGATTCCTATATGGAATGATATTCTTGGTGTTCTTAGGTGTCCACAATCTATTAGGATGTACTTTCTTAGACCCTGCTGGCGATTCCGTAATGCACGACACACGGCCTTTGCGAGTTACAATGGGAATTCATTTCAAACATGTACTTGAATATATGTTTTGGTATCTATGCTTCATTGGGGCATTCTATGGAATAATGGGTATGTTTCTATGCTCATGCCCAACACCTTTTTTGAGATCACTAATAGGATTATTCATTGGGTTTATAACATTTTCATCTATAATATATGAAAAAACAGGACATTACTTGACTCCTTTTGTCCCAAAAAGATTTGATACCGTACTATTATCTCTCATTTGGATAGAGTATACCTCACCAGGTAAAGCTATTGAATTTATTAAGATATTACCAATTTTCTATGCAATTTGGTTTTATAAAATAGGCCAATATAGAGAACGTTATGCAGGAATATTTTTCATGAGTTCATTGCCACCAGAGCCAGGAGATGAATGTTATAAAGAATACCGCGAATATAAGAGGGAAAGCAGTTTAATCTTCAATGTTATAAAATATGTTAAGAACAAAATAGGCAATTACCAAAAACACATCAATTAGATTTGAAACAAAAGTATGGTCAAAGGCAAAATGTTTCAACCCAAGGATGAAAACAATTACGAAAGATATGCTTTCCCTATTTTTCATTAAAAACATAACGCCTCGCAGAATCTTTTTATAATTGAATTTCATAGGATTATCTAATTAAATTAGAAGCTGCATGAATTCCTACAGCAGTTTTCTTTTTATTAGAAGTTTTGCCAACACCTTCAAGTATCTTTTTTCTATGATCAGGAGATAGCAAGAGATCAGCTATTTTCCTGTCATAAGAACTCCCACCACCCATACTGAGCATTTTCTGAAGAGATGCAAACCAATCTCCTTTAGCGGCGCTTGTAGCTGCTTCTGCAACTTCCTCTAAATCTCCACGGTCAGCTTGAGCGCGCTGAGCTGTCTTAGAATTATGTCGAGAAGGTTGAAACTTACGCATTCTTTTAAAAAGAACAGACATATCTTTAATTTCTTGATATGCATTTGTGCCTTCAAATATAACTTCAAATTCAGGTTTCTTTGGTAGTTTATCCATAAATATTCTAGGGTTAAAAGTATCAGGCCCATCTTTAGTGGCTGCCTTGAAAGCATTTTCAATATAATATCTTTGTATCTCTGGGATTATTTCCGCATGCGTCTCTGACCGTTTCAAAGCATCAAATGTTAACTTTAATTGGCTGGATGGCATATTATCTAGAGACTGAGCTATTTTCTCGGGTATCTTTAAAGAGTCTTTGTTAATTTTGCTAAATAGGACAGATTCATCAATCTGATTTATTATTTTGCTATCTTCTGCAAACTGAGCCCTAACATTTCTTATAATTGAAGCCTGTTCTTTGGTAGAAGCATTTTCAATTGCTTTAGTTAAACCAGATTCAGCAGCTGATTTTAACTCCATCATTTGTTTTTGAGAAAACGTTTTATCTGGAAACCTTCTTATATCTTCATTTAAGCCTACAAGGATATTGTTATATCTTTTTGGAGATATTTTTTGGTCATAGGCAATGCCATCGTTTAATCTTTTCTTGGCAGCTTTTATAGCAACAATGTTACCTTCTGTATCAGGACGTAATTTGGCAAATTCTTGTAATTTGTTTTTAAAGTCATCAATTGGCAATATAGGATCATCGACTGCTTTTCCAAAGCCTTTGTTCCAATTATCAGTTCTCATTTTATAGGCATCTGAATAAACGCTGCTAACTTCGTTAGTAATCTTATCGCCAAGCTCTTCAGAAGTTGATGATTTTGAACTTAAATCATTCTTAATTTTTTCTATTCTTTTTGAGATTTTCGTTTTTCTATCTTTAAGGGCAATGTCAAAATTATCAACATTAGGCTTGTTAGCGAGGGAATCTTCTTTAGCGATAAGCTTTGGAGAACCAGTGTGTTCACCAGCAGTAAGTGGAAAATATTCTTTCTCGAGCTTATCAATTTGAGATGTAAAATCATTCATGCCTTTTTGAACAACTAAATCAATTTCTGGTTCGGTTAAAAGTGCAGAATTGTTTTCAATTTTGGAACGAATTTCTGGAGGCAATTCTGATAAGGTCTTTTGTGTCAAGAATTCAGTTTCTTTTTCAACCAATGAAGTTTTCAAAAGGTCTTGTATAGCTTCTGGATTAATATTTTTAGCCAAATCTTCATAATGGCCTTTGTTAATAACATTTTGCAATCCTGGAATTCTATCGAAAAGAGGCTTTAATGCTTCAGAATCTTTGAAAACAGAACTTGCTTTATTGCCGCCTTTATTCCCAAGAATAAAAGCACCAAGAACTAAAGGTAGCTGCAAGTATACAGGCAAATTATTTTCTTCGGCAAACCCAACAGCTCCACCACCAGCTAAAGCACCTGAAACATTTCCAACGCTAGGATTTGTGATGCCTAAATGATTCGCTATAAAAGAGCCAGTTTTTTCAGTTGCTTCACTTGCCTTTCCTAACTTACCTGCCGCACCAATAGCTTGAATACCCTTACCAGCAGCACCAGAGCCAAACAAGCTACCTAAAAACCTTGCTGCATGCTTACTGATTGCTCCAGTATCTTTTGTATACCCACTCGTGGCTTTATCAATAGAATTGGCAATCATATCTGTTACATATGGAATTTGTTCCATAGCTGGAAATTCTTCACCCGTCATAGGATCGTGGACAGGTTTTCCACTCGCACTTGTCATATTTGCTATGCCAATTCCAACATCAGGAAGGCCGCCGACAACTGAAGCCCCCACATTCTTGGCAAATGCTGCTGTAGGGTTTTCTCCAGAGTATTCATGTTCAGGCGTAGCTACAGCATCCTCAATAACTATCCCTCCAAGTTTTTTAGCTTTTTCTAAATTAGATTCGGGAATCTCATACATTTCACCTTCAGGATTTTTAACCTTATACATCTTTTCAGGTTCTTGGGCGATTGGCTCTTGCGTAACATTAGAAGATTGAACATTATCATTTATTTTTGGTTGAGTAGATTCATTGCCAACTAAAGGGATATCATCAATAACCTCACCCCCAAGTTCGATAGCTTTATCTAAGTTAACTTCAGGTATCTCATACAAGTCTCCATCCGGGTTCATAACTTTATAAATTTTATCTTGAGGAGAAGGCATCATGGCATTTTCTTTCCCAATTGACTCCAAGAATCGTTTCCTTCATTAGAAGGACTTTGTTGCGCCTTAGATTTTTTAAAATTATCAAAAGAGGTAGAAGTTGCTACATAACCATTTGCCAACTCATTGGCTATAAAATCTGCCCGTTCTGCGGCAATAGCAATTTCTTTGCGAACCGATTTAATGTTATATTGGCTAGAACTACCCAACAAAGTATTATCAAATAGACCAGCCTCAATAAGGTGCCTTTCTTCGTTTGTAATAGCAGAACCTTTAGCTTTAATGTAAGTTTCCGCAACTCGTTTTGATATCTTACTCAATCTTTCGTAAGCACTTCTTAAATCTTGATCCATAAGGGCACCTTTAGTAAAATCACCTTTAGAAACAATGTTATTCCAAGATGTTCCCAATTTAGGGTTATCTTTAATTATTCTCTCTGCCTCATCCATTTCTTTTGTAATTATAGGAATATCTTCGGCTAATTTCAAAGTAGCGGCATTGTTAGCCATAACAGCCCTTCCTCCTCCACTTTCCTTAAGAGTTTTTACAGGAACGCTATTAAATGGATTGTTAGCACTTTCATTTTTCGTCCCATAAGCCCCACCTGGAATACCTTCTTTATACTTTTTAACATCAATAGCCTCATTAGAAGTATTTAATTGTTGCTGTTTAACATAATTCTCCTGAACCCTCTTAACCACATCCTCTCCAACTAAATTGCTTAAGCTATAGGCGATAATATTTCCTTTATCGTCCCTCATATTTACAATAGGGGAATTAGGGACATATCCAATATAGTCACCTTTAATAGTTGGATCAGCCAGCTTGGCTTGTTCCATAACATTACGCATGCGATCATTGCCTGTAGCATAATCCATACCACTATAACTTATTTCCAAACCTCCAACTGCAAATGGCTTAACAGTCTCTAATCGTTTCTCTTGTTCAGCATGCCATTGATTTTGCTTAACAACTTCACCTTGGACTTGTTTAAGGTAATCCATTTCTTTCTGATATTTACCAAATTTTTCTTTCTTTTCATTAGTTGATTTCATCTTGTAACCAGTTGAAATCCCGTGAGATAATCCAGCTGCAAGATTTGCAGCAATTCCCCTAGGCCTGCCACCAGGTGCACTAGCATTATCACCTATAGTACTAAACAGATCGGCCATATCGTCATTAGGATTACGCAATGCAGCTTCATTTTTATAAAGCGAGTTATCTAAATCAGCAAACTGCGCTACGGATGTTCCAAGATTACTGGATGCATTTTTTTTATCAGACATATCTAATTATTCCTCTATTTCCAAAACATCTGACCTAAGGTTTCTCTGCCTACTCGAGGGCCATAAGGACCAGCAGCACCATCTGCCGGAGGCATAATTCCTCCTCCTTGACCCATACGAGCAAATTCACTCATTCCTCCTGATAAATAAGCACCACCGAGACGAGCGCCTGTATTAACAGCCCATTCACCAAAGCTTGGAGGCTTATTCTTATAAGCTTCCATTTTCATTTCATTGTTTGCCTTAATAGCATTAACCTGTTGACCATAACGTTGATTTTGTACGTTATTTTCAGCTAAATAAGTGTTAAGAGAATTATCATGTGTCTTATCCTGCAAATTTTTCCAATCAGCATATCTAACAACATTAGAACCAACGTCGAATTGACCTTTTCTTTCTCCAAGCGCTCGTTGACGGCGAGCTTCTTGATCTTGCTCGTCAGCTTTTTGCAATGCATAATCAGCTTGAGTCGCTTCTAAAGTTCCTTGACGGCCAGCTTCTCTAAGTCCAAATGCTTCCTTATTCGTTCCAAGGCGTTTAGCGGCGAGATCTTCAGCGTCTCTCGTAGCTTGCGCATCACCTTGCATGCGAGCCAATCCATGTGCGCGCGCCATCGCTGCACGAGATTCATTAGCATAAGTTCCAGAGCCTCTGCCTGTATGTGCTAGACGCTCTTCATTAGAACGCTCTCTCATAGCAAATTGCTCATCAATAAGCGTACCCTGCATATTCTTAAAATTAGCAATATCTTGTTGAATATCACCGATATTAGCAATTTGACCCAAGTCATTAAGACGTTGTTGATCGAGATTTGCAAATGTATTAACTAAAGGCGCAAAACTAATAACAGACTTTGGATCATATTTATAAAGATCTTGAATATCCTTCATAGAAGTGATTAATAAGTCCTGTCCTGTTTTTAAAGCTTCTGATTCTTCAGGTGTTCTCGGTAAGACAGTTGTAACACGTCTTTTCTTCCCATCAGCACCAGTTACCGTTACTGTTTGGGTACCAGTGACATGACTTATAAAATCCATCATCTCCTTCTCAGGAGGAGGATTGGGAATTTGTTGCATTTCAGGAGCATCATTTCCGAAGCACATATTATAACCTCTTCATAAACCAAGTTTTTGATTCGTCATTATCCCAAGAAGGGAAGTCTATCTTTTCGATTCCAAACTTTTCAAAACGTCTAAATACGCTTCTAAGCCTTTCGCATCTCGTCCAAGTATACAACTCTTTGTAACCTAATGAAAAACAATGTTTAAACAAATGGTTAAAAAACTTTTTGCTGAGTACATTGTCTTCAAATGAATCAAGAATCCAAAAAGCCTCACCGACATTTTCATCGCGAGATAAAACACCATAAATACATAAGTAATTGTTATCTTTGAATATTTTAAAATAACGCGCATTATCAAAATAATGAGCATTATGTGATAGAAAGATTTCGAATTTATTAATTTCTTCAAATATCATCATTGAAGTCCAAACCCGCATGCGGTAATATATGCACTATCAACTGCAATTCCATTAATGTTCCAAATCCAAACAGTTGCCGAAGATGTGGTAACTGAACCAATATTAGCAGTAGCAGCTCCACCTATTGTGCTGGGCATACACGAAGTTAATGCGCAACAATCACTTGCATTAAATGGGATAGTAATATTGATTAAAAACAGACCTATGCTCACCCGCGTGACAGAAGTTACGTTATATCCACTTAACGGGGCATTTGTTCCAAGCAAGCTTCCATCAAATGAACACCAGAATTTTGTAGCACTTTTATGATGTTGTTGAAACAAAGGGTTTGTGTAAACATTGTTAGAAGTTCCTGCTATCTGGTCAGCTTTAGAGGCTGCAACCTTAATAACATCAGCTGCCATTTTAGGAAGCGTAATAGCGCCATCGGCTATTTTAGGCGTTGTAACGTTAGCATCCAAAATCTTAGCAGTGGTGACGGCATCATTAGCTATTTTAGCTGTCGTAACGTTCGCATTTAAAATCTTATCGGTCGTAACATTGGCATCCAAGATTTTAGCTGTCGTGACCGCATTATCTTCTATTTTTAACTCTGTAACCGCATCATCAGCTATTTTAGCTTCTGTGACTGCGCCAGGGCCTATTTTATTTGCTGTAACATTGAAGTCTAAAATCTTAATCTGAGTAACGCAATCCGGAGCAAGTTGATTTGCCCCAATGCCCCCAACAGCTAGTTCCGAAGCTGTAATTGTTTGAGGATAAATGCTAGCATTCGTAATAGAATGAGGCAAAATATTGTTTGATTGAACTAGTGTCCAAGATTGAGTTCCCGCACCATTAGTTGTAAGAAGCTTCCCAGCATTAGTTGGGTCATTAATGCCAGGAAGATCACCAACATTAATCCCAGCTATTGCTGTGTAAATATCATTGACTTGATCAGTAAAGAAGTTAAAATAACCGTCTAAAGATTCAGATGGGACACCACTTTTTTTAGATGTTAACAATTTAAAATAATTGTAATTCTGTCGAGCAACGCCAACATAAGGTAAGTTTGGTCTGTTAATATTAGGCATTTTTTATCTCTCCCCCATACCGAATAAACGAATCTTTTTTAAAATAAATGGACCATTCTTAATCTGACCAGCCAACGTAACTGCAAAATTATTGCTCAAGAACTTAAGCCGTCCCTTTTTAGGATGAGAGGGAGAATCAAGACGGAATCCCAATGCAGTAGGATCAGGAGGGTCAATACCAGCAATACCCCCATCAACCAAAGCGATAGTGCCTAACAAATCACCCTTCAAAGGCAATTTATATTCTCCCTCGAGGGTAAAAGAATTACGTAGATTGCCCGATATATATATTTTTATAATATTTTCAGTATTAACAATCAGGCTAGAGGAATAGTCGCATTCAACCTCATATCTTTTATTTGCATATCTTTTTTTAACGTTATTAACATATTTTGTTTCAATAAAATTGATAAACCTGGTTTCATCTTGATCCCCATATCTAATGGGAGATCCACCAAAACCGTCAGCATATCTATAAATTTTATTGCCAACATATAAATATAGACAATCATCTAAAGTAGATAAGAAACAACTAGATGCAGTGAAGTCACCTGAAAAGATGCCCCACCAGAAGAAGGAAGAATGGAACTTTGAAACGATAATATCGTTCTGGCCAATCTTGAAACCACAAAATCCACCACCAGGGTATTTAAAAGAAGCGCAAGACCGGTATTGATAATTATTATCAATCGTAGAAAGATATTTAGTAGCCAATATATCCATATTAGGGGTATTAGAAGCAGCGAATTGCTTTGCAATGTTTAACGTCCCAAAAGAAACAAAGCCATTCTGGGATAGGAATTGCGCATCATTTGGCAACTCAACAATAAGGTCGCCATGATAAACGCCAACAGGAAGCGTTACGCTCCATTTAAAATAATCCGCAGAACCTTCTGTTAGAGGGTCAATGCCACTCCATACTTGGGATTTCTGCCTTCCCATGAAGACAAGGTTACCAGAAAGCTGTACGATTGCCTCAAGGTTATCAGCAACCCCATGCTTTGCAGATATGTCCTCACTGGGCACAGTTTTTGTTTTTTCATTAAAAAACTTAAAATCTGCTTCATCGCTGAATGGTTTATATGAATAATAGAATCTCATAGATAAATCAGGGATGCGATATTCAAGGCTAACTGCACCCGCAGGTAGACACCACAACCTATCATGAGCACCCTTCATGAAACTAAACTTAGGAAGCTTGTCAAAATAGAATAATGAGATGTTATCTTGGCCAGTAAATTCCGGAACATCATCAGCAATAGTTATATGAACAATTTGAGTCTTCGAATCGACAGGATCAACCTCTATAGCAGTTACAACAGATGTGAGATCGTCTGGGTCGGCGTCTCGATGTGCCACGAATAAACGAATTGATTGACCATTCTCATATTTTTCAATATCAAAAGAATAATCCGTTATAAAAGAAAAAAGCTTTGGGTCATCGACACTTTTGTTAAAAGAAACCGCCCTTTCTTTGATCTGTTCTTCATATACTTCTAAGGATGCCCCATCCCATGTCATTACGTCATCTACACCGTTGTAAATCCAAAGGTTTTTGGCAAAATATTCGGCACGAGGGACGCAAGCTACGGACAAACCATCAAGAGTTGCAGCCAGAAACGAATTAGTCGCAACATCTAAAACCTTAATATAACCATAAGAATTGAAGAGGGTATTAAGCTCAGGAGTGAAAGACTCATAGCTTAATAAACGTTCATCTCCATCATCAAAAAGTGGAATGTTAGCATTAACAGTAAAAGTTATTTGACCTGGAATTGTATCGTCAATTCCATTAGCAGCAATCACAAGATCAGAGACTATGCCTTGAATGCTTAATTCTAAGATTTGTCCATCAAAATAATAACTTGAAGCAATGAAATCATTAGGAACGGTAATACTAAAATGACTAACATCAATATATTGAGGGTCCGGATCAACAGCTTCAATATAGAAATCCACCAAGTTATCAGGAAAACTATTGTCCTCTAACATAATATCAATCGTATTAGCATGTCCCTGAACAGGAGTTATTGATTTTATTCGATAAAATAAATCAGAGGATATACCATTTAGATCAATATAATTAAGCTTTAAAAGGGTATCTGGTTTAAATAATGCAATATCAGGACTTGTTATCCTAATAACGTTAGAAGAAATAATTCGAAAGTTTGTATATACAGCAAAATTAGCAAATCCATTCATATATAAAACTTGCTGATTTGCGCCAGATTCAGAAGAAAAAGGGAAAGCAGCTATAATCTTATCCGTAGGAACATGGGAAAACTCAGACGTCCCATATCGTACCTGGCCTTCGCCAAGAGACTGAGGCATCATGTTTTCAATGTAATAGGAATAATCCTGCTTCAAAAGAGCGGGCGCAATGTTTTGATTCATGCCCTTAGATGCAGAGAAAAGCTCAATGATATCGTAGCCGCCTTCATGGATCATCAGACAGGACTATACGTAGAAAGGATTTTTTTACCGCTTATATTCTTCATATAAGAAAATAGCTTCTTCTTGCCGTCTTCCCATCTAGCCTGAGCAGACAACATCTTATTTTGGTCTTTAAAACCAGTTTCAGACTGGAAAACATAATAGCTCGCACCATCAGCCAGGATTTGTTGGTACAAAGAAGGAATTAGGATATCAGAACTTGGAGAATTGTAAACTAAGGGAATTGGCTGTGGAATGTAACGAACGCCAAACCCTCCGCCAATAGTATTAGGTGGAATGGGTATCACAGTGCTTGTGGTCAAAGGATAAACGTTAATGACACCATTCGCATAGTACCACTTGGAAGGACTGCCAGTTTGCTTTAAACCAGGATCAGCCTTCAAAATATCTTCTTCTAAAGCCCCTACTAAGGGATAATTAGTAGAAATGTTATATATTACCTTTGGAATGAATATTGGTTGCGTTGTAGGAGACAAAACACCATTTGTGCAATCAAGTTGTTCGTTCAAATTAACAACTATAGGACTTTCAGAAATCGTAGCTTGGAGCAATTCAAAGTAAGCAAGATTAATAAATCTCATAAAAACAACGACATCGCTGTCGTCAGGATTAGTAACGTCAATATCATCTAACCCGATGCTTAACGTAGCCAAAAGCTTAAGGATTTCTGATACATCCATTTAAGATCATAACCTTCAAGAAAATGGGGGCATGCTTTCACATACCCCCAAATATTTTAAGAATTGCCGAGTTCAACTGTCATGAAAACACGGTCTGTATCTTCAATCGAAGAAGCAGCATCTCCTCCTAAATCCAACAAATAAATGCTAGAATATCCAGATTTAAAGCCAGCGGCGGTAGTATCTGTATAATTAACAATTCTAAATGCAAGATTGCTAAGCATCGCATGCGTATCATCAATAGCATATCCCCACGAGATGGACTCAAAAACAGAAACATGAGTTGCGACATGATTTTTTCTTAAAGAAATATCTGTAACTTCTTTAATTAATGCTCCTTGAAACTGAGCAAATAAAAATCCAACAGTAGGGTTTGAAGCTGTATCCTGAGTTTGACCAGCGGCGTTTCCAATTTCTTGTGGAATAAATGTTCTTTTAACAGTTACAAAAGAATAATCTTGACCTACTGAACATACGATAGCTGGATTCCCGCTAGGAATCAAAGCTGCCGTACTATTAGTAATAAGTGCATGTCGGACTGCTGCGACCATAATAAAATTTCCTTTCTTTTAAGAATTGCCAAGCTCAAGAAGAACAACTATTTTATCACCTGTCGCTACTCTGCATGTTGCATTAACTCCGTAATCCAACATAAACAGGTTTGTATATCCTGCTGAATAACCAAGCTGTGTTGTTTGATCAGGGTTAGCAATACGAGTACCAAGCTTAGTAAAGTTAGCCGCTACACCTGCTGCCCAACCCCACGTGGTAAAAGCATTATCTGCCGTTGGAGTATTTGGTGCGGCTGCTGCTTTCAACAAGTTCACACTAACAATATTCTTAATAGACGCTCCTTGAAACTGAGCAAACAAAAGACCTATTGTAGCAACGGCATTATCTGACAATGTGCCAGCTGCTGCTGCTATTTCAGCCGCTTGAATTGTTCTTTGGATAGAGATAAAAGAATAATCTTGTCCAACATTACAAATAAGAGGCGCCCTTACCAAAGGTGTAGAAGAAGGTAAGATTACCGCATTGTTCGGGTTAATAATCTCTGAGTGTCGGACTGCTGCGACCATAATAAAATTTCCTTTCTTTAACCGATTTGTACGAGGTTATGAATGATACCATTCTCAATAACCACTGCTTCGTTGTTAACTTTGTAGGAAGGGAACTTAAGAGCTTTAATGCCTCTCATTTCCATAACTGTCATTTCGACTTTAGTACGCATGTTTGACCATTCCTCGCCAAACCATGGGTCTTTATGCCAAACAACGCCAAGAGCCTGAGCACCACAGAATAGGTTCCAAGCAGCGGTATTACCACCAGCTGTCACACGGAAATCACCAAGTTCTGGCATTTCATAAATCATAATGTTACCAATCTGACCTTTGAAATAAGCGCCATTGAAAAGAGAAGGCTGGTTGGCCATTTCAATAACACCACGTTGGTACTGGGCATTCCAATCATCATCGGCCTCAAGAGAGGCGAAAGATTCCGTATCCATGAAATAACAATAGAAAGGAGAAGGCGTATTATTTTTTGTCTGTAACATATAAGGGCTAATACGTTTTTCAGCTTGGTATGTGAGACCACCCGTAACAGCTATATTACGCATTTTTTTAATGCCTCTAACTGAAGCACCACTTTGGTTATTGGCAACACCATTCATTGCGGTGACTGCTCCAATAATGCTCGCATTATAAGCATTCCCAGAGCCATAAAGAACACGCTCGGCAACAGGTCCAGCTGTAAGATCGGGATAATTCTGTAAAGTAGCGGCATTTAAAATAGAATAAACGAGGTTACGCTTACTCGCTGTGGATAGCTTTGGCTTTAATTGCTCAAAAACAGGCACAGGTGTTTGCATGTCGACAATTTGAACGCCGTTTAATTCAGTAGGTGGAAGAGCCTGAAATTCAACAATAGCTTGATCGGTATAAAACTTTATTTGTTGTCCCTTACCTGAAATTTGGTCGAACCCTTTGATTACATTCTTATAATCAATTTCACGGCTAAGGTTGAAAGTATGGGTAGGACCTGTACCATTAGGCTTTCTAACAAGCTGGATAATGGATTCCTCATCTGCGCCCATGAATGGTGACAGATTGGTTTCAAGGAGAACTTCTTTGAAAAACTTTGAACTGATATGGACTGGAATTTCTGATGTAGCAAATGCGTTTGGTAGTGCTGGAGCGTAAGCCATAAAAAACCTCTATATGTAAAAATTAAATAACAAATCCACAAAATATATGTGGATAACCATTTTTTTCTTTACATACTGAGGTAGGGTCTATTCATAAAATGAGGTAAGACTTATTGTCGTCTCATTGCAGAATTTCGCGTCTAGTAAGCTCAGACTGTTTTTAGAAAACGCCTTTAGGAAAAGGTAGGAAATCTAAAAACTTTAACGACGATTGAATAACTTTCCAAAGTCTAACGAATCACCTTGATCATCACTAACATGAGGTGCACCTGAAGAAATTCTCAAGTTTGCAGGCTCAGTGTCATAATCCTGATGCTTCTTCTTTAATTTATTATATTTTTCAATGGACTTGTCAAGTTCTTTTTTAAGATTGTCAAGTTCCGATTGATATTTTGACTTCAATTTTCTGATACTTCCAGCTTCATTAATATCAGAATAAACTTCATCATTATACTGCTGACCATAAGATATCATACGCTTTGTTAGCTCAACGTCGTCATCTTCATATTGTTGAAGATCATAAAATATATCTTCGAGCTCATCAGAAGATGAAGATTGGATAAGATGCTGAAATGCTAAGACATGTTTGTTGATATCGGTAGCGTTAGAAGAATATTTACGCATATATTCAAGCTCTTTGTCCCAAATTTTTCCATACTTAACAAGAACTGGGTCACTTCCACTACTATGTGGTTCATCTTGATATTGAGTATGGTCAAGAAGTAAATTGGCCTCATCCTCTAAAAGAGTACCGTCCTCCTTCATCTTTTCAACGGCTCTTTTGTAAGCAGCAAGCTTGCGCCTGTCTTCGTGAAATGATTTCTGGGTATCCTTTAAAGTCTTTTGAAGCTTCTCGTTTTCTGATTGGTAATCAATAGATTTCTCTTTAGGCTTTTCTTCTTTCTTAGCTTTAGGATCTGGAGCCTCCACATCTTCTGTTTCAGTTTCTTCCTGTTCATCTTCATCTGGCTCTTGAACAGGTTCTTTTTTAACCAGTTTAACTGGCTCTTTCTTTTTTGGAAGCTCTTCTTCTTTCTCTTCGGCAACAGGATCGACATTACTATTTCTATTAAAAATATCGTTTAGGTCGAAATCTTGTGGTTGTGTATCTTCTGTCATATTAATCCTATATACTTGTTTCTAATAATTGGCGACCTGCAACTAGGCAGCTAAAGGTATTTCCTGAGAAATCAGAATTTGCATAAGCAAAATCGCCAGCTTGCAAAATGACTAGAGATTGCGGACTAGGCAGAAGCTCAATGCTTTGATGCTTTGCCACAACTCGCTTATAAGCCACATATGGTTTTTCTGCGGTAGGATCGTCAGAATCCGGCTGCGTTCTTTCGCCCAATATCCTAAAATCAACAAATATTTCTTTCTCAGTCGTATTCGTTACAATAATGCTATCGAAAATAGTGACAGCAGGAGCCGTATAAAACAAAAGCTCCGAGCTGTCGATTGTTTCTCGCATTGGAGCGCAGAAATTTACCCATGGATACTGATATGGGCTAGACAAGGTCTGCTTCAACCTGCGTAAGGATATCTTTCAATGTCTGGGATTTCTCTCTGTAATAAGCTTTCGCTTGATCAAGATCAGCTGTGTCTTTTGGAGATTGCATAACGTACGCAGCAGCATCGCAAATTGCCTTTGCATAAAACATTATAGATTGGATGTTAGTAGCAGTTTTTGGATCAGTAACATGCATCATATATAAAACCTTTCATAATTAACTTAGTTATCAACAACTTAGATATTAAATAGATATTAGCCAGCAGTCAATATATCTATTGTCTGATTAATCAGAACATTACCTGCCTCAATGGCACTAATTTCATTATTAAATTCTCCAATCTGACCATCAAAAAATACTATACTTTCATTTGCAGAAGAAATAGCCCTTTGGACGGTTGAAATCTCAAAATTTAGAAAAGTTATTTGATCCAAGTTGACTTGCAATAATTGCTTCTGATAATCGATAAGGTTTTGGTTAGGGTTCATTTTTAATAATCTCCTTTTAGGTTAACATGCTATAAAAGATAGGCTCAATTCTGAAACAGTTAATGTGGTAGCTGTGCTTGTCAAAACCCATATCTCCAAATAATCAGCAGGATTAAGGTCACACATGGTGTTAGTAATTGATAGGGTATATATACCACCAGCTACTGTAGGGCTAACATATGCCTGGCACCCCAATATATTAGTTCCGTTAAGATAAACAGCAAGCCCTAATTTAGGCGTACCAGAACTTGGCGAAAGAACGGCGGTTGCTGAAAACATCCCCTTAGAATCAGTTGATAAATCAGAACCTGTAAAAGTTATCCTATTAGTTGAGGAGGTGAACTGATTGTTTGGAGGAGCAAGTGAACTTGTGCTAACAGCTTTTATCCATGTATTAGCTGCTGTGGTAGTGGTAGAAGCACTACCTGCTTTAAACCAAGTAGCAGACGGAACGCGGCTATAAAATGTTCCATCTCCTTGCAAAACTGTTGCATACCCTGAGCCATGAATTCTAAAAAGTTCTGTAGATGCTGTGCTTGAAGCAGCTGCATAAAAAACATGACTAGAGGTATTATTACCAATACTATATTTTAGAGTGCCAGCAATAACGCCGATACCGTAAACTTGAAACTGATTAGCAGCAATTTGATAAAAACAAATTTTGCAATCATTCAATGCATTGCTAAATTGAAGTTGGATATTCGGAGAAGAAACGCCTATCCCGACGTTTCCTACATTTATGATATTTTGGGAATTGAAATCGACAGGACCTGTTGGGATTGGTATTTGATTAAGTTTTGAAACAATCGTTGTAGCAACTCCACCAAATATAGTTCCGGTTCCAGTTACATCACCAGTTAATGCAAGCCCAGATCCGCTAATTAAAGTTTCAACATATCCAAGGTTAATAGCGTCTGTTAACGCTGAAGGATTTGCCAAGTGGTTAATCTTTTGACTCCCCATATCAAGAGGTTGAGTCATGAATACAGGAGAATAGAAATTAAAGTTTGTGCCATCAAAGCTATATATATTTGTTCCAGCACCATCAGCAAGAAAACTTTTAAAATAAAATGAGCCAAATAGATTGGTGTCTGTAGTTTGACTTAGCTGTTGAAACCTAAAGCCAGCATACTTTGAATTCCTTGTTTCAATGTCAATTGTAGACGTATTGATAACAGTAGGAGCAAATTTGCTAAAAGCCTGCAACTTTACATGAGCAAATGTGTCCTCAAATGTAAATCTTTGATAATGTCCCCATGATTCTTGATTAGGAACAGTTGCCGCAGCGGTAAATTTACTTGATGATGTGCCAGACATAGATAATCATTCCTTATTAAAAAGTTAAGCAGACTCAATAGATATTGAACCATCAGTTACGGTGATTCCTGGGGTATTTGTTACAGAATTCGCCACCCAAAGCTCAAAATAATCTGCATTTGAGGCAGTTGTCATAACTCTTATGCTCACTGAGTTATTATTAGTTGAACTGGCCGCAATAGTAGTAAGTGAAACTGGATTAATTGAAACGCCGTTCTTAGCAATAGCAAATGTAGTAATCGCCGCAGAAGCTGCACCCGCATTTTTAAAAATAAAATTCGCAGTAAGGAAAACTGTAGGGACTGGATTTGATGGATCAGAGCTTGTAAATGTTAATCTGTTATTAGATGGCATCGTAATTTCACTGCCAGTAGCAGCTAAGAAAGTCGTACCAAGTACCTTCATCCATGTGTTGGCAACCATTGTGGTTGTCGCAGTCGCATTAGATGAAAAATACATGAGCCCTGTCACGCGTCTTCCATAAATAGGCTTTGAATATATCGCTGCCGTATTATTTAAAGTAAGGATAAGGCTATTGCTGCTCGGCGGAGAGCCAGAATAAAATGTGTGAGCACCAGTTGTCGTACCCGGCGAATATTGCCATACCGTAGTGCCGGTAGTGTCTGCATCATTAACATAATATTGAAGCTCCAACTTACCAAAGGCAAAAGTATCTGTAGTAGCGCTTGTTTGCTTAAGCCTAAAACCTGCTAAGTTAGAATTTCGTAACTCTAGGTCAATGACAGAGTTCGTCCCAATGATAGGAACGAATTGACCAAAAACTTCAGTCCTAACTAGAGGGTCGGTTGAGTCATATATAATCCTCTGGACAGACCCCAGAACTGCTAAATCAGGGTTAACGTTATTAATTGTAATATTGCTGCTCATGACCATAATACATTCACCTCATCGTGTAGCACGTGCCAAAGGAAACAGAAGCTTATAGCATCGTCATCTTCCTCTGGATCACATGGTAAGTTAATAATTCTGTTATCATTCATATCGATAACACCACCAGCAACAAAATTGTTGATAATGTTAGTAATTGCTGTGTTTATAGTGTTTATCTGACTCTGAAGCGACGTAAGAGTTGTATTTATAGTCGATATGGATGTGTTTATAGTATTAATTTGACTTTGCAGAGATGTTAATGTGCTATTTATAGTAGTAATGCTAGTACTTATAGTATTAATCTGAGATTGCAATGAGGTAAGCGTACTATTTATAGTTGAGATATCTGAAAATAAAGTAGTGATATTGCCTTGAATGGTAGTAATAGTACTATTGATAGTATTAATTTGTGATTGAAGAGATGTAAGTGTACTATTAATTGTGCTGATGGAAGACAATATAGATGTAATTGATGAGTTTATAGTAGAAATGTCAGAATATATAGTAGTTATATCAGATTGAATGCTTGTTATTGTCGTGTTTATAGTGTCAATCTCTGACTGTAGATAATCAAGAGTCGTATTTATTGTTGTTAGATGGTCATTACCCGATGCAATCGCGTCATCAATTTGAAGTTGCAAATCGGCTAAGTGATCCAATCCAGACGCCACATTAGCATCAATTTGAGCTTGAAGGTCAATGGTAGTCGTGACCAAAGTATCAATTTGCGTTTGTAGATCAATAAGGGTCGTGTCAATGACAGTTATATCGGCGGTTAAAGTTGCAATAGTAGATAATATGCCATCGATAGCACTAAGGATGCTTGATATGCTGCTGAATATAGTAGCTATGCTGCTCAATATACTGGCTATATCGCTCAATATGCTCGTAATGCTTCCTTCATTAACCGTTACCCTAGCTTCCAAGTCTGTCAAATCATTAACCGCAACAGGACGGTCTCCACTATCTCCCCTCCAAATTTTGTTATGAGGAAGGTTGGCCATGTTATTAAGCGGTAGAATAACGATTTCAACAGGACGATTGGCACCAAAATTTAAAGGATCAGATGAATCCGTGCCGATCCATAAATGACCGACGGTAAGGTCAGCCATGTTTGTTATATGAAGTGTCTTAACGATTTCAGGTTGACCCAAAATAAGAGGATCAGGACTGCCTCTGTAAAGGTTATATGCCCCATCAAGAAGATCATCGTTATCGCTCAACATGGTAGGCAAGTTGTTCATAAAGATTCTAGGGAATGGCGTAGGCACATCTTCCTCATTGCCGATCCATATATTTTGATACGGTAGAGTAAGCAAAGTACCAAGCTCTTCGGTGATCTCTATAATATCCTCTTCGGTGATCGTGACCCGTCCTTCGAGATCAGTTAAATCATCCACCGGGACAGGGCGATTAGAAATATCTCCTCGCCATATCTTGTTATGAGGTAAATCAGCCATATTGGCTAAAGGCAAAACAATAATAGGAACTGGTCTATTTAAGCCAAAATTCAATGGATCAGTAGAGTTTGTGCCTAACCAAAGATAACCCACCTGAAGATCCGCCATATTGGTAATATGAAGAGTTTTGACAATCTCAGGGATACCAAGCGTATCTTCATCAGGACTACCTCTATAAAGATTGTAGGCACCTAATAATTTATCTGGGTCATCATTTAACATTGATGGAAGATTTTCTAAAAATATTCTGGGATATGGTTCCGGCTGATCATCAGAATTACCTATCCAAATGTTCTTTTCAGGCAGGATGGGTGGAACATAATCCACCCAAGGAAGGGCAATAGATACTATACCATCAGTGTGTCGTAGAATGCCTGGGATCAACTCATTTAAAGCTTGGGAACTGTCAAAGTCTTGAGATGCAGCTTGCAAGATAAAGCGCGTTTGAGATAACCGCCGCCTCAAATCAACAATCTCTAAGCGTAAGTCAATAATGATGGGGCTTGGTAAGGGACGATCATTACGGTTTCCTATCCAGACATAATTTTGATATAAGTCTGGAAACATCGGGAGAATGATTCTTCCCGTAACAGGACTCATAAAAAAATCAGTGAATCCTGGTTGGTATTTCATTAGATAGTTAAATGCCCCAGGAAATTGGATATAGCCGTAATGTTATCTTGGAAATAATCAATTGCTGTTGTAGTCATGTAATCTATGAATTCTGGAGAGGTATTATCAATATCTGTATCTTCATCGACGTCTAATACAGTTTGGGCACGATAAGTATAAACGTTGTTTAATGAATAAAGATCAATAAGATTAAGTTCCTTTGCATCGGTCTCTTGACCGCCAGCAATTGCAATCCCAACAAGGCTAAATACATATTTAGCATTTAATTCGTCTGGTGGAGGCAAAGAAGGATCATGGAATCCAATATCACCCAAACCTGAACCAACCGAAAGAATGCAAACCCTATTTGCTACTTTTTTAACGACTTGCCCTAACGCATAAGCCAACATTGATGGATTGTTTTTAATTAAGCCTCCATCAATAAAATTGGATGTTCCCCAATTGGCCTTAGGAAAATAGAAAGGTGCAGAGGCAGTAGCTAAACCTACATTTTTAGCAAACTCATTTTGACCAGTAGAATCAGGAAAAATTATATTAGAATATAAAACAGGGGTATTTGTGTCATAATTATACGAAGTTATTAAAGTATTAGTTTTCATATCCGCCATAGTTTGGTCGGCGAATACATCATTTAGTCTATCAGTAAAAGCTGTGTTAGGATAAAAACTACCGCCTAATATTATGGTAGCAAATTTATCTAACATGGTAGCCCGAACGCTTGGAACCACAGCAGATGTAGAAAATATCCATGGACCATCTTCAACAAAGAAGTTCATCATATCTGTTGGAGACAAACCTATTGCATATCCTAAAGCTTGAAGGCCGCCAGCACTTGTCCCAGAAATAACATCAAAATATTTCCATATTTCATTTGGGTTAATTCCCCATAACTGTACGAATTGCTCCATAAACTTAGCTTGAAATATGCCGCGCATACCGCCACCATCTAAAGATAATATTCGGATTGTATTTGGATCAGACATCTATAAACCCTCAATCATCGATCAGGATAGCTAGAAACTGCTCGTTCCGACGCTCTTCTTGATATTTCTTTTCGTATAGAAACCATTCATGACAATCCCAAACAGCAATTGGTTGATGCGTAGTGCCTTTAAGAAAATTAACCTCTAAAGCTTCATCATAATTTTTTAAAGCATCTATTATTTCTTTGATTTTCATTAAATAGCACCCAATTGCGTAGGATTCATAGAATCGATGCCCGGGGGTGGCATTCCTGCGCCAGATGGTGGCATCTCTGATCCTCCCCCTTTAACCATAGCTTGTTGCTGAGCCTGTTGCTGATTTAATTGCATCATAGCGTCAGCTAGCTTTTTATAATCACGACCTCCAATAAGTTTAGCTATATAAGGATTCTGTAGCATCAAAGGTGCCTGTTGATTCTTCATTACCTCCATAAATGTCTCTCGTTGTTCTTCAAGAGAAGAATCATAATCTGGGACAATCTCAACGTATATATCAGCAGGTAAGGTCCGTATATCGTTTAATATTTTTCCATCACTCTCACGAACCAAATTCATAACAAACATATCTTTTTCATCATCGTCTAAAACAATATTAACCATTATATTCTCTAGGCCACCTCCTTGCAGAAGCTCCATAAATAGTTTGCCTTCGCGTTTTTTAACGTGAGTGAATGAATCAAAACCAAAAGCTAAGTTTTTAGAAGAAGCAATTTGCCTTCTTTTAATAGCAATGCCACTTTGTGCATTTGAGGTATCACCGAGTGAATCACTATACATACCTGACACTTGTTGCAATTCATAATCAAGACGCTCAGAGGCTTTGACCATTGATTCAGAAATGTCAATGTTAGGAATGATTTCTACGGGGCCATTACCTGTCGTAAAGAGGATGCCGGAAGGATCTTGCAGCTGTTCTTTAATTTCATCCGCACTCATTCCTTGAATTGCATTTACATCAATGCGTGCCCTTACAGAATTAAGGGACATTACTTGCTTAAGCTTGGTCAGATTAAGAAGTCTTTGCAAATCCTTCATATCTTCCATCCAGCCCACAAGAACGCCATCGCACGTTCTGCGCAACCAAACAGAAGGTATAAGTGGGTAGTCCTTCTGGTTAGGCAAATTAGGAGATAATGGACCATACTCAAGAAGAATATCATTGCAGAAGACAGTACGCATAATCCTAGTACCAGATTCTTCCTCAATCTCAGATTTCTTATTAGCTATTTTTTCTGCATATTCTTCGTTAAATGTTTCAAAATAGTACCCTTGTTTATCAAGACCCGAATAAAAGTTTGCTTTTTCTTTTTTGAAACATTCGTTAACCTGAAGGGTTGTCCCATTACTTCCTATATTATTCACAGGGATATAAGATGAATTACGATTAAAATATTCTGATGTAAAGTTTCCTGAGCCATTAAAATCATTTTGACATAGAGTATCTAATAATTTTGCATATTTAGGCCATGCTACCTTTACATCATCAGGAGACATCCAATGCATGTAAATTAAACCACGCATATTTTCTAACTGAGGGGAGAAATCATCCGCATCATAAATGACGTTCAGGGGATTAATATAATCATAGAAAAATTGATTTTTCTGATAAACTGTCCTTGACCATCCAATGCCACACACCAGTTCATCCCTACATCTTAAGGAACCTTTAAAAGAATAATTTTGATTTTCTTGAATTGCATAACCAAAATGGGTCATGGCCTTAGCGAGTTGTTCTTCTTGTTCACTAAAAGAATGAGGAGCAAACGCAAAATTACCCCGCGTGTTGATTTCCATCCCAGAAGCTTGGTTAATCATACTTCTAACTTTGTTAACAACCACGACATCTTGCTTACGAATGCCAAGTTTCTGTATGACTTGAGGACTATATTGGCCAACACCATCATAGAAATTAAAACTATCAATGGCTTCTTTACGCCATGTTTGATAAAGAAGGTTGCCGCCCATAGTGTTCATTTGCAATTTAGCGTCTGTAAGAGCTTTTTGCCTAGATTCTGATAATTCTTGCATTTATACCCTCATCCAACCGCCACCAGAATCTTGATGAGTAGGTATCCGAAACTTATTAAGAGTAGAAGTCTTAACTCTAGCAATTGGTAAACCTGTGACAACACCGTATCTCATAGCATCCATTAAGTGATCATTTCCTTTTTTTACCTTACCATTATCATCGCGCGCATACATCCTATATTCTGTTAAAGTCTTGGTTAAAGTACTAAATATTTTAAGTTTTCCGGTTTCCATGCGTTGTAAGACCGTATAAATTCCCTTATTGACCGATCTCTTATCAGCAGGAACCCAATTTCTAATGCCGGCTTGTTGATAAAGCTCTACGACATTGCCACCATCGTCTTGGGTAGCACTTTCACCGGCATGGTCATAAGCACCAGGCATCCAATCAGCACCTTGTTTAATTAAGTGGTAAGCATGATGCTGAGGCGTTAAATGACCCGCTAGATACTCTCCATATGCATAAGCAACGTCATTGTCTTGATCGAGAGCTATGAAGATAGCTGCCGTATTATGCCATCCAAAGTCCATGCCAAAGCATCTTGGCCAATGATCTTCAATTTTGATGGGACTGATTACAATCTGCGATTCAGGGATAGGATATATAAGACCACTACCAAGGGAAGGAACACCCTTTGTACGAGCTTCACGCTCATGGGGAGAATAAGATTTTAATAGACGCTCTTTCTCTTCTTGAGGAATATGTGGAGCATCATCATGTGTTGCTGATACATAAACAATGGAATTATGAACTTCGCCAGATGCTACGTTCTTAACTTCTTCATCGCCTTCTTCTCTTTGCATAAAATGCAATAGAAACAATGTCATGCCTTTTAATGGAGTAAGTGAAGGCATAATCATGCCATGATCACCCTCAGCTGTTATAGCTGTACGAGTTAAAGCTTCACTGTAGATGTCATATGGCATTTCCTCATCAGGGTGGACAATATCAACCTTTTCAGCTTGCCAAGCCTCACGGCCTTGCTCGAAGGATTTAAACCTGAGCTTTGAGATGCCGCCAGATATATGTCGAATGAGATAAAGATTTTCAAGTGGCTTATGATCAAGGATTAAACTTGGATGTATCCAGCCTATCTTATTCACATCCCCTACATAATAAGCCTTAAGGTTTTGATTGGTTTCTTTATTACTGACACCAGCCACCCAAACATTAAGAGGACGGTCATAACGGTATCCATTCCACCAATCAGGATAGATACCCGTTAGATGGGCGCATACTTCCATACTAACAGATAATGTCTTGCCAAATCTGTTGGCAGCAATTAAAGCACGTTCCCTGGCATGCAAGCCGGTCGCAAAGTAGTCTAATTGTTTCTGATTTGGTTTAAACGGCTTACCGTCATACATCCTAAAATGTATATGGTCTTGCGTTTTCTGATATTCTTTAGCTTCAGCTAGGGAATTTAATATTTCTTCTGGGGAGAATTTTTGTAACATATCAATCATAATTGATTGATATTATGTAATTATATTACGCGCAAGGGAAAAGTTTAGAATACCCACTTGGTGCGCTTCTTCGAGAGGCGTAGTGGGCTTATTAATTGACTAATAGATTAACTATCTTTATCAATCAATTGATTCACCTCAATAGGAGACTCACTACGCTCTTTCAAAACTTCAATAATTTCATCAGAATGTAAAATAGGTCTATTCATAAAAATATAATTAGATAAATCTTTCAAATAAAATTCCAATAGAATTTTAAATGACTTAGAATATGATTCATTATCATTAAATTGTTTAAAGATAATAATATTAAAAACTATATCTGTTAATAAAGGATCATCTAACAAAACATCTAAAATCTTGTGTACCTTAGGGCTAAATTTATTAGTAACTGGATTCATAAAATCATCTAATATTTTTTCTTTAGTCTGAATTGTTTTAATCATTAAATATATCAATCTTCGGATAGAACATCTTTTAATCCCTTAAGAAAAGTAATTTCATACTCTCTTGCAATATGAAGACCTTCCTCATAAGAACCACGTAAAATTGGTAGTAGAAGCTGATTCATGACAAAATCAATTCTTTTGTTAACTAAAGCCAAAGCTTTTGTATCTTGCTTCTGCTCTTTCTTAGGTTCCTTACAATCAGAATTATACAATTTATTTTCATAAACTTGCCGGTTTGCAAGTGCAAGAGTTAAATTCAAATGATCAACATCAAGATTGTAATCTTTCCAAAGAACGCCTTCCAAAGCCTTTAATTTTTTAGTTAGAATATTCAAGAATGATTCAATTTTTTTATCATTCTTGTGAATTAAATCAATAAGTTCGTCATAATTTTTAAGCATTAGTTATTCCTGAACCTTAATATGAAATTAGCGTACATGGTGGGAATCGAACCCACGACCCTGGAGAACATTTCTTTTCAGTATGTAGTTGAAAAGTTAACATTCATACCCCCTCTACCAACTGAGCTACATGTACATAAACACATCACACAACCGGATATACGCTGCTAATCTTCTTATACACGCACAATGTGTTTACAATTACACTTTAAATTAAAACTATACACGCTGTCAATATATTTAATGAACTTTTTTTGTCTCAAGACCTTTTTGCATAAACTCAGATAGTTTCTTAGCATTAGCCATGTGAATCTTGAGTTCATCAGCACGAACCTGGACAATATCTTGGATATAATTGATCAGCTCAAAGCTTTGATTAAGCGTCATATCTGATAGTAAGTCTTCAGTTAACTCAAATGGCTTTTGCCTGTACTCATTTAGATCAGTCATTGCTTTCTTCCTGTGGAATTTCAGATGGGATTTCTAATTGATTCATTGTTATCGCCTTACGTAAAGCCATAAAACCTTTTTGGATATCAGTCTTACCTATTGAAAGCCACCTTGTAGATTCAGCTCTTGTCTCAAAAAGAGTAAGCATAATATTATCTATCGTAGACAAAATTTCATTTTCAACCTTATAAAAATCATCTGCAATTTGTTGACGCTCATTATCTAATTTTACAAAACTCATCTTAATTCCCTTCTCTTAAATCAATGCTATAGTCTTCAAGTGTCTTACAAAACATGTCTCTTATCTTATCAACCGCATCACCTGTCGTAATGGATTGTGGAAACCCATACTTATAAAAGTTCCTAAGTTGGCCTTCTAATTCCCGCAACGCAGACAAATAATCATGAGCCTTTAGATAAACTCTTAATTCACTTTCTTCAGAAGCATTAATTGTGCAGCTGAATTTTGGGGGGGTATATTCTTGAATTCGCAAACGACCATTTGGTGTCTCTCCACAAATTTGGATTTCATCTTCAATCATTCCTCACTCCTTAATTTTATAACCAACGACTACAGGCTTAATAATTTTTTCTAACTCAATAACTTCAAACTCGTAATCTGTTGGCTTTGTGTATAATTTAAAGTCTTCTTTTGCTGCCATAACTGAATCATAAATATGAAAGTAGAAAAGACCTCTCCCCCATTGGTCTTTAATATCTTCAACTTTCAAAGCAATAGTGTGACCTCTGTCAGTTTTACCCATTATCAATCTAATGCCACCATCATCAACAAATGAAATTGCATATAATTTTTTGTCTTCCATTATGTCCTTAACTTTCTCTTCAATAGCCCTATCCCTACACACCTTAGAACACAAAACGTCCGTCATAAACTTATCACCATAATGAATCAAATACTTACGTGATTTCGAAATAAGAGACTCGCCACAAAGGGAACAATTCTTACGAAATGTTTTATATTTATATCCTATGCAACGAGCGGTCATTAATTTTCTTCAATTTTGCCAAAAGACGTGGGTCAACCTTTAATACTGCTTCTTCATAAATATCTTTCTTGGAACGTAAGGTAAACTCATAAAGATTCCAAACTGGATTGTATTCCCATGAATGTTCGTATTCACTCATCTTTACTCTCCGCCAATTCCCACAATCCCCAAACTATTTTGTTAATATTATCAACAACACTTTTCATAACTTTCTTATCAAGATTGCAATTACAATTTATCAAAGATCTATTGGAAAGAGTCTGAAGCAAAGCAAGTTCTTTTAATGTAAATTTAACTTGAATTGGTTTCGTATCAACCTCTATAGGAATCGTAATTCCCTTCTGGCTTAAATATGTGATTGGCGCTGTAGGCTTATTCTGATGCATTAATTTTCTCCATTGACTCTCTATAAATTTCATTGGGTAGGCATCTAAAGCCAACTTTACCCTCGTATATTATGAATGATAATAATGAGCCGTCATGGAACGTAACATCAATTCTAGGGTCTTGATGTTCTGAATTTACAGCCAGATTTAATATATGATGAGAAAAGGTTTTAGCCATATCACCTCTAGAAGGTATATAACCATGATCTTCACATTCTACTAAGGTTGCAATTTTTTTTGTCATTTGTTTATCTCCTAATAGATTTATTCTGATGCATTGAGACGATGCAGATCATTATCAATTATCCGTGGCTTATCAATGTTATGCAACTGCCTCAATAGCTTATTGTATTGGTCTTCTGTTAATTCTACACTAGCGTAAATCTCACCATTGTCATAAGAATATTTAAGACAACATTCGTATTTATGTTTTCCAACATATCTTACTGCATCTAAGGGTATAGTAAACTCGCCATCCTCATGCTCGATCGTAATGAATTTCATATTATTTATCCTCTGTTAATAGACGCCTAACATTTTCACAAACACGGTTTATAAAATCGTTAACAATTTCATATAAATCTACCTTAAAAGCATGGTCTTTTATTTCTTGAGGATTAGATATATAGTCAGTTGATACAGCAAACAGATTATCTGATTTATGTTGATGAGTGTAATGATAAATAAATGAAATTTCAAGTTTAGGAGGAAATCCTTTATCAAGATTCATCACTCTCCCTTCAATTAAAAAATTAGCGTTACCCAACATTAGAACTAAAGGATTGATTTCTAAAGCTATTTCTTTCATTTTATCAATAACATCACTAAAATCATACTCAGCAAGATCATTAAAATTTATTTGGACTATGTTGCTCATGATTATTTCTCCTCATTAATTATCTACAACTAAAATGTATATATTTTTAAACTGAGTGTCAATTGTTTTTTTTACGTTTATGCTTTTTATCGATATCCATATAAAATTTCTTTGATGATTTCCTTGAGTCCGTAAGATCAACATCATTTAATTTGATATCTATAATAGATACATGCACAACATGCCCAGAAATCCATATTTCTTTTTTATGATCTTTTTCAAATCCACAATCTTCTAAATAAATGTCCCATGCTTTTTGAGATAAAAATAAATACCTTGGACCTATATCTGGCTCAGATAGCCTAAAGTGAGGGTCTTCAATAATTATTAGGTTACTACTACAGGCACGCTCTCTCAATCTTTTAATTGATTCTACAGACAGACCTTCAGTCATTAGGAATTATCAGCAAATGATATTTACTATCATTGAGATCACCCGCCGGGATACTATGTTCATAATGAGTTATTTTATTGATATTTATAAAATTTAACATATTTCTTCTGGAATCAAAATAAAACCTTAAATATGCTTTTGAAAGAACAATATCCTTCTTCCCCCACTGACGCCATCCATAAACGTTAAACCCTATAAACACTACATATAACGCAGCCTGTGCATATATCCCTCGTGTGAAGTCTACAGACAGCCACAAGACATTGCATAAGCCCCATACAAGGAATCCATACTTATTCTGTCTACTGTTTAGATAAGTTCCAAAAATTGTCGAGGCAGTCAGTAGCCATGTGAAAATCGTAAAGCTATTCATGACTTAATCCTTTGGTTTCTTTATAGCTATCATCTCGTGCCAAAAAGGCAGCGATTCCGGTTTTCCATCATCAAGCTTATAATCTAGAATTCCATATGTATCACAATTTACGATTCTCACGCCTTCCTTACAAGACCAATGCTTTTTTAAAAATTCTATAACCATGTTATCCGTATACAATACATAAACAGACCCTATGGAATCTAAAGACAAAACGTCGCAATCTTTGCAAAATAAACGATATTCAGTTCCCATATTCAGTAATTATCCTCCATCATTTATCTTTTTTTTCTATATTAGAAAATGTACAACCAACACGCACAATGGCTAAAAATATCAACAATAACATAATGACAACTGTATTCTCAAATGTCATCATTCTTCTTCCCCTTCAAATTGTTCGGACTCTTAAACCGCTTTCCTTGCAATAGATAAAACATTATTTTCTCTTTCAGTCATTGTCATTTCCATTCTATTAGCCATATACTCCACCCAGAGGGCGTAAAGATTAACTTTAATGTTTTCTTTTAAAAGTGACGCCCTCTAATCATCAATCTTTCCTCCACTTATAATCTTACCTATCGATTCTAGCTGCTCAGCGCTCAATCCCTTACATGCTTCTGTCAATTCATTAGTTCCATTCTGCGTTATATCAATATCAACCTTAGCCTTCACCAGGAAGTACGGCAGCACAGTTGTACAATAGAGCTTTAAAGACGTTTGGTTGCCTGATCTAGCCTGAGTACCAAGCATCTTAACAATAGCCTGGGCATCATCCCAGTTATCTTCTACAAGGTTCGTAGTAAGCTTAACTCTAAAGTCAGCTGGCCTACCATTAGCATTCCCACCAGAAGCTTTCCAACCCTCACCTTTAACAAAAGTCATTATTTCCAATCTCTAGCTTAGAGCTAGTTAATCGCTAGTTAACTAGAACAAAAAGTATATGTTTTGTTAAGATAAAACTAGTCTTGTACCATATCAAGATATTTATCAAGCACCTTCTCTTCAACATATTTGTCAATATATTCAATAAGTTCATCCATTAAAGAAGTCTGCTTTATTTCGAAATCTTCCTTTAAAAGTTTCCTGGTATAATAATCCACAGACATATCAACTGTACCCATAGTATATCTTGAAAAAACATCCATAAATCCATCATCATCTTTAATGCTCATTAATCTAAGTCGCTCCTACCAATAAAATATATTCCATAACATCAGATAAATTAATTAACTTTTCAATATCTTTCAACCCACCCATAGAACCATCAACAGACAAAATTATTTCCATATCATCAGGAAAGTCTTTGAGAGCCTCGATTAATTCCGCTTTAGTAAAGTTCAATCACTATCACTCCCTTAGGGTATTCTTTACCAGGATTATAGACACTGATATCCATAATATCTCCCATACAATATTCCATAATTTCATTAGGAGGACTCCCGACCATAACTGGTGTATCATTATCTAAGCCATCCATAGCTTTTATAAGTTCCCCCTTAGTCATAACGCCCTCACAAAACAAACACTATACACTTGATTATTATCAATTTTCTTTATTAACGTCATCTATTTTATCCTTTTCTTTTAATGGTTTAAAGTTTTCTTTTTCATCTAAAAATATCTTACGTCCAATCTCTTTAAAACGTTCTATCTTGTCACAAAATTCTTTATCTACTGCCATATAATAAAGATGTCCAAATAGTTCAAAATCAATTCTTAAGGTTAATTCACCATTTTCATTGGAAAAATGAATACAATGCTCCATACCAGCAAGTGGAGTTAATCCGTCAGTGTCACCTAAATAAGGGCCAACAACAAACACGGTACGCCTTCGTCTAGCCATTAGCTCTTCATAGGTATAATAATCCTGAACCACTTGTAGGTGCTTACGTATGTAAGGCTTAACAAGCTTTTCATATTCATCATCAGTCATATCAAAAAGAAGGGTCATAATTTATGTGCTAAGTTATTAATTTTATAATGAATACTCTTAATTTCTTGTTCCAGCAAAGATACTTTTGCAATAAGCTCTTTAATATTTTCCCTATTTTCACATTTTATTGCTAGATCTTGAAATTTATAAAGTTGATCCTGATCATACTCAATAAGATTTTGCAAATGCTGAAACAATTTAGTGAGCTCGTAATAATCTGCACCTTCTTTATAACTAGCATTTTGACAAAGAAACGATTTTATTAAATTAATCGTGTCTATCATGTTTTTATTAGATTTTATATAACTTCTCATTTTCTACTAAACTCCACCTCTACACCATAATCATCTTTTAACAATTGCTCAGCAACCTCTTCAACAGGATTGTTATTGCCCAGCAAGGAATGAGACACATACCCCAACATAAAAAGCAGCATAATCGCCATAGCAACAAGAATTTGTAAGCTTAAGTTATTCAATGCACTGTCCCTCCATGTTCGTTATCAATCAAATAAGAAAAACGGTTATGAAGAATTTCGATAGCACAATAAATATCTCTTGTTTCATTACCATCAATGACTTCGCATATCTCAACAACCAAATTAACAATAGAGTTTCGATTTTCCTCAGGAATATGGTCCGGGAGCATATCATATAATTTATCTTTAAAGTGATCTATGTGTATCTTATCATCATCCATTCAATTAACTCCCATTACTTCTTTTTCTAATTTATCAAATGAAATCTCTGCCAACATCCTGAAAGCTCCAATGAAAGAACTTCTCTTTGGAGACTTTCTAGTCGTTTTTAAATGATCCTTCATCTCCTGCATAAACATATTGAATGAATCAAATAACAAACATTCTAAATCACAATCTGTATCGACACCTTTGTTTTTTTCATAATTAGCCAATATATTCAACGCATATGTTAATGACTCATGTTTTGCAAATATCGTTTTCATAAACTCAAACCTTTGTATATTATGTATAATTAATTATTTTTTCATCATATATATTGCTTTACATACCTATAAAAGCACAATTGTTTTACACAAGCAAGACATATTTTTAATTGAAATACAATAATACAATCTAACGTATGGATTCATTAGAAGACCATAGAGTGGCCTTTGGGATCGTTAACCATGTTGGAGACCCAAAACACATCAAAGGCCATCAGAGAGTCTTATTTAGAAGAATGAGGGTATATCCTACCTGCCTCCTTACCATCGGGAGACTTAATAACAATTACGGGTATAGCCAATTCATTCATAAAATAACCAAATCCTAAGAAGTCATTCGTGGAGATATGCTTAGCAAACCAAAGGTTAGGCGATATGCAGCTAATTTCACCATTGATGTTACGGCTAATCCCCATAGGCTTAATCCAACTAATATATTTGGCCTTACCCATTTTATCTAAACACGTATGCTTAAACTTTAAAATTATAGGGTCTGGATCAGATATGGGCTCTAGGTCAAGGTAAATCACGTTAATTCTATCTCCTGTTGTGTAATGGCCTTCGGTTATTTTGATGATGGTGTCAGGCTTTGCAGCCCATGCAAGGTTAAGTTTGAATTTCTGGACAGTTTCACCCATCAGATACTTGGATGAAAGGATAAGGCTGCAATAGGCTTGCCACTTTTCAAGGGAAGACCCAAACACATCCTTGTAGGCAATCGACAGATTCTCAACTGTGGACTTGGTAGGGGATGAAGATAAATCACACTGAGTTACCCGCCTCCAGGTGTCGATCATCTGGCTCACGATGTCCACCGACGGATCTGGCTGTTTTGTATTCACATCCACCTCTATTTTAATCTCTTCTTCCTTAGGCTGTTCTGGCTGCCCTGAATTCGCTAGAGAGAGATAGAGAGAGAGAGGTATTCTTTGTAATGTATTCTCTGAGGGGCACTCCTCAGCCTTTGTTTCTGCGGGTGACAGAGGTTCCAGAGGTTGACTTTTACAACCCCGTAGAGGTTGACTTTTACAACCCCGTAGAGGTTGACTTTTATCAACTTCTGAGAGGTTGACTTTTGTGACATATAAGTCATTTTTAAAGGTTCCATCTCGTATCTCTTTAACAGCACGGTAATCTCTTAGATAGAATGTCTGGCGAGTAATTCTATCAAAATATGAAAGGTAAGGCTTCCCTTGAAAAGCTCCTAACTCACCATGGGTCTCTTTAGCGGCACGATATAAAGATTTGCTTTTATAAGGGGTGCATATGATTTTTAAAGCTTTCCATAATATAGTACGTTCTAATTTCAATTCTTCACTTAAACTATCGCCCTTTCTATAAAATGGATTGCCACAAGGAGACATGAACTTATAAAAGCCCAATGGCTTCTTCTGGAATCGATATTCAAGGGCACAGAAAAGCTGGGCAGCAGACTTTGAACCTAAGGTTTCAATAATATGCATCTCATATTTAAGAAAGGAAGCGGGCATAGATTGTTTAAGTCTTTCGGCACGAAGGGATTTAGAGATGGGAGACGTAATGTCGCACGGACTAATAGATTTGACAGGCTTTATAAGACGGAGAGCCACAGGACATGACCTTTCTTGCTATGAAAGCAAAGTTAAAAATGACAAAACTTCTTGACATATCTAACTTAGTATAAATGCATGCCAATATGAAATAGGAAAATTTTATAATTATTGAAATAAAAATGTTGCTTATTTAGAAGCTTTAAGTTATAAACGAATAATTATGAGGAGCGCGTTCGGGTGAGATCGTTTCTCCCCAAAAATACAAAAAAAATCAAAGGAAACAATATGACAGGCAAAGTTAATAGAAGATATAATACCATATTAAGAATCATGAGAGATCACCTAAATGTGACCCTTCATGAAATAAGGCATAGCAATGGTAGCATTATAAGAGGAGCAAGCTTTTACGAAAGAAGCCTACGAGATCCACTTCTTGAGACTGCATTGGCAATTGCTGAATCTCTAGAGGTTAAACCTGACTTGCTACTCTATTCATTTGGAATATTACCTAAAGAAGACAAAGAGATAATAAAAAGTGACCCATTTTTCTATATGGAGAAAATAAAGAAAATGTGCAATAATCATGATAACCGTTATGGTAAGGAAGACGTGGACTTATATAGTCTTAACGTTACCAGGGTATCCGATTATATTAGGTTAAATAGAAGGAAAAAGGAAAGTGTCACTAAATAGGATCATTAAAGCTTTAATGTTAACAATTGCCACTTCCACGGCAGTATTGGGAAATGAAGGATTGCATGTCGGCATTGATATTGGACAATCATTTACACAAGGAGATATGGTACGGAAATCAGGAGATCACCTAAGGCACTCTTCGAACGCAGGAAACAAAAACGGGAATGTTGGCGCTTTCATTGGTTATAACCATCTCATACAAGACACACCATTGTTTGTTGGATTGGAATTTGGTGTTCAAAACCATAACTTAAAAATTAATAAAGAAGAGCATATGGTGCGATACAGCACAATTGCAAAGACAAACAATTCTTTCACCGGAGTTGGTAAGATTGGCATTATTATCAAAGACTTAATGGTTTTTACAAAATTTGGATTAGTTAAAACGAATTGGGACTTACAGTTTAAAACTAATGCTGGTATGGGTCCCCCAACTACCAATAGGGTCAAAACTAATGAATATGGCACAATATACGGCTTTGGTGTAGATTATAAGCTAAATACCAATTGGGGAATTGGGGTTGAATATACTGTAAAAACATATTCTAGCCTAAAATTAAAGAGTTCTGTAGGGATTGTTACATTTAAGCCTACAATTAACACGACAAGCTTTAGATTGATGTATTCGTTCTAAAAACAAGCACTTCGATATTTGTAGTGGTTTGTTATTTCAGTCAACTAACTACGGTATTCGAAGTGCTTTTAATCTTTCTTCTACCAAATCAATGCCTTCCTTAGCACTCCTGCATATATAATATGGCACATTCTTTGTGTAGCACCATTCCTCAAACATCTTCTGGTTATCTGTTTGTTTGCCTTTTACGGTCTTAAATTCTATAAAGAAACTATCCTTGGGACTCATAAAGCAATAATCAGACACGCCAGATATCTTCCCCATATGCTTTTGCTTCAGATCAAATGAGAAGTTCTTACGTGCCGAGGGAAGGAATTCATTGGCAATATGAAACCATATATAGGGAAACTTGCCAGTCAAGGTCAATTGCCTCATATGGTTGGCAAATTCAACGCATATCTTCTGTTCTTCTTTAAGGGAATCGTAAGGAACTGATCTATTAGGAAGCAGAAGCGAAAAGATTTTTTTGTTCATAGAGTTCTAACTGTTTCTTTAAATTGAGAATTTTATTAAGCCAATCATGGAATTGAACGCACTTTGGCTCTTCAAACGCTAAGCACCTCTTATCACCCCAAACAAGACATTT
>Ga0070709_10000175_pt1 | contig 40453 bp, 45 predicted proteins | sample LARL51metaG_FD_65449 | JGI IMG/M metagenome (GOLD analysis project Ga0070709, IMG submission 65449) | Corn, switchgrass and miscanthus rhizosphere microbial communities from Kellogg Biological Station, Michigan, USA - LAR L5-1 metaG | ecosystem: Host-associated > Plants > Roots > Rhizosphere ... | reverse complement strand
CCGCGCCTACAACCAGCGCGGCGAGCGGGTCTGCATCTTCCGCCGCCGGGTGATGGTACCCAAGCACTCCGCGGTGGCCGACCTGCAGCCCGCCGACGTCCCCGCCGAGCACGCCGCGGGGCAGCCCGCGGGGTCCTGAGTCGGGTGCGGTCGGTGCGCGGGAGGAACGGCGCGCGTCAGCGCGCGGACAGACGGTGAGCGTCTCCGCGGCCGACTCGGCGCGTTACTCGGTCCGTCCCCTGCTGCCGGGCCCGCCCGAGGCGCTGCGCGACGCGGTTCTCGGCCTGGGGCTCGGGCCGGGTGCCCTGCCTCTGCTCGCCCAGCACGGCTCGCACGAGGCCTTCGCCGTGCGCGGGCTGGCCGCAGACGAGACGCGGGTGCTGGAGCGCGAGCTGCGCAAGCTGGGCGGCGAGGTGCTCAGCACCCTGAACGGCGACCGCGTCGTGTTGCTCGGGCCGCTCAGCGCCTTCGCGGAGCTGCCCTCGCGGCTGGTTGCCTGGGGGCGGCGGACCGAGGCGCTCGGGGCGGCGCTGCAGGAGGCGCTGGCGGGCAAGGGCGGCTTCGCCGCGCCGGTCAGCGCGCGCGGGCACGTGTTGAGCTTCGGCACGCGCACGGTGGTGATGGGCGTGGTCAACGTGACCCCCGACTCCTTCTCCGGCGACGGCCTGGCGGGCAGCGAGGAGCGCGCGGTGGAGCTGGCGGTGGCCATGGCCGAGGCGGGCGCGACGGTGATCGACGTCGGCGGCGAGTCGACGCGGCCGCACTCGAGCGAGGTGCCCGCGGAGGAGGAGCTGGCCCGCGTGCTGCCGGTGCTGCGCGAGGTCCTCGCGCGCGTCTCCGTGGCAGTGAGTATCGACACCCGCAAGGCGCGCGTTGCCGAGGCCTGCATCGCCGCGGGGGCGCACATCGTCAACGACGTCTGGGGACTGCGCGGCGATCCGGCGATGGCCGCGGTGGTCGCAGCGGCGCCGGGCGTCGCGGTGGTCTGTATGCACAACCAGCAGGGCACCGCCTATGCCGGCGATCTCGTCGACGAGGTGTGCGCCGGCTTGCGGCAGTCATTGCTGGTCGCGGAGAAGGTGGGGATCGACAGCGAGCGGGTCATCGTCGATCCCGGTCTGGGCTTCGGCAAGACGCCGGCGCACAACGTCGAGCTGCTCCGCCGCCTGCGCGAGCTGCGCGGACTGGCCCGGCCGGTGCTGGTCGGCGCCTCGCGCAAGTCGACCATCGGGCTGCTGCTCGACGGCGCGCCGCCGGAGAAGCGGCTCGAGGGCTCACTGGCGCTGGCCGTACTGGCCGCGGCCAGCGGCGCCGACATGGTGCGCGTCCACGACGTCGCTGAGACGGTGCGCGCCCTGCGCGTCGCCGACGCGGTCATCCACGGCATACCCGCCGACCTGCGCGCCGCGCCCGCGCCGGGGCCGACCGGCTGAGCGCCGCCACCGACGTCGCCTGGGTCGCGCTCGGCGCCAACCTCGGTAACCGCACGCGCCAGCTTCAGCTCCTGCGCGACCTGCTGCAGCGCGACGGAGTGCGCATCGAAGCCGCCTCCGGCGAGCGCCTGACCCGCCCCGTCGGCGTCACCGCGCAGCCCGACTTCCTCAACCAGGTGGTGCGCCTGCGCTCACCCTCGCCGTGGACCCCTGCGCAGTGGCTGCACCACACGCAGGCCGCCGAGCAGGGCGCCGGTCGCAGGCCAACCTATCGCTGGGGCCCGCGTCGCGCCGACGCCGACATCCTGCTGCTCGGCGGCGACGGTGAGCTGCGCCACAGCGACGACACACTCAGCGTGCCGCATCCTGCATTGCCGGACCGCCCGTTCTTCGTGGAGATGCTGCGAGAACTGGGCCTGAAAACCCTTCCGGCGTAAGGGTTTTCAGATCGGCAGGCGATCGGCGAGCTGCGGGACGATGCGCAGTGCGGCCTGCACCTGGCGCGCGATGGGCGCCAGGTCGGGCGGGTTCTCGAAGTCGACCAGCCAGGAGTGCTCCGCGGTCAGCTTCTCGACCAGCACCGTCGATCCCAGCGCCGCGAGCGCGACGTGCACGGAGGGGCGGTCGTCCTCGGGGAAGGCCTTGGCCAGCAGGTTCTGCACCGTGTCGATCCAGGCGGAGACCTCGCCGACGTCGTGCAGCTCGTAGCCGCCGTCGCCGAGCAGGAACTCGGCCTCCACCTCGACGAAGGGCTGCGGGCGCAGGTGGCGGTGGGGGCACTCCTGCTCCTCGTCCTCGTCGTGGTAGAGGTCGCAGTCGGCGCCGGGGCCGTAGGCGGCGATGTAGGTCATCAGCGCGTCCCAGGCGAAGGAGATGTGGGCGTGGTAGCGCGAGGGCGGGTCGGTGGACTGCAGCCGCACCACGCACTCGAAGCGGCGCTCGCCGACGCCCGGCTCCAGCTCGTGGCGGACGTCCTCGATGCTCAGCCCGGCCTCGTCGATGGCCTCGAGCAGGTCCGAGGCCAGCTCCTCGTAGGTGGGAAACGGCTCGGGGGTGTCGTGCCCCGACCCGTTGCCGCCCTCACCGGGGCGCAGCCGTTCGGCCACGTGGGCTACCGGCCCCGGGGACGGAGGTGGCGCACCGTGGCGGCCAGCACCTGCACCGCCAGCGCGGCGCCGAAGGTGGCCAGGACGCCGAGGAGGAGCGGCGTCTCCGCGCCGGGGACCTCCCAGGTGTAGACGGCCAGGATGGCGCCGAGCAGCAGGCCGGCCGCGGCGATGGCCAGCAGCGCGACGGTGAGGTGGACGGCGGGATCGGGGCGAGCCGGCTGGGGCACGCGCTCCTGCGGCTCGCGGGGCTGCAGCATGGGCGGGGTGGACATGACGCGCGAAGTGTAGCCGCCCGGCCCGCCCACCTCCCCGCGCGGGGGACGCCTACGGCTTGGTGGCCGTGAAGCGGTACCCGATCCCCGGCACGGCGAGGATGTAGAGCGGGTGCGAGGCGTCCTCCTCGATCTTGCGGCGCAGGTTGCGCACGTGCACGTCGATGACGCGCGTCTCGATCGGGTACTCGTAGCCCCACACCGAGTTGAGGATCTTCTCCCGCGAGAGCACCTTGCCCGCGTTGGAGGCGAGGAAGGCGAGCAGGTCGAACTCGGTGTGGGTGAGCTGGATCTCCTCGTCGTTGCGGTAGACGCGGCGCTCGTTGGCGTCGATGACCAGGTCGCGGAAGACCATGCGGCCGTCGCTCTCGCGCTCGTCGTCGAGGCGCGACTTGCGCAGGTGCGCGGCGATGCGGGCCAGCAGCTCGCGCGGCCGGAAGGGCTTGACGATGTAGTCGTCGGCGCCGATCTCCAGGCCGACGACGACGTCGATCTCCTCTGTCTTCGCGGACAGGATGAGGATGGGCACCTTGGTGCCGGAGCGGCGGATGTCACGGCAGACGTCGAAGCCGCTGATGTCCGGCAGCATGAGGTCGAGAAGGATGATGTCCGGTCGGAAGCTGTCGACCTTGGCCAGTGCCTCGGTTCCGTTCTCCGCTTCCTGGACCGCGTAGCCCTCCTTCTCGCACGCGAGCCGGACGGTCTTGCGAATCATGGCCTCGTCGTCGATGACGAGGACCTTGCGCTGTCCGTTCACTGGTCTCCAGAGGGGTCCGGTTTGGGGCCGGATTCTACGGCAATGTCGGAGCGTGCGCGGCCATCGACGCGGCGGCGCAGACGCCGCAGGGCGCGGCGCGCGGAGCCGGAGGCGGCGACGGTGCGCGCAGCCACGGGGCGATGGACGCGTTCGAAAGCGCCCGCGGTGCTGCGTTCGACGCCGCCGAGCTGCAGCTTGAACTGGCGCAGCCCGTGCCAGGGGTGGGCGGGGTCGTCGCTGGGCGGGATGCCCCAGAGGTCGTAGCGGTCGCAGCCGGCGGCGATCGCCTCGCGGATGACGTGGACGTGCAGCAGCGAGGAGGGCTGCTTCTCGCGGTGCGCCGTCTCCGAGCCGCCGTAGAGGTAGATCATCTCGCCGGCGAAATGGGCCACCAGCACCGCCGACACGGCCTCGCCCGCCACCACCGCGAGGTGGACGCGCGCGCCGGGCACGCAGTCGAGGGCGCGGCGGAAGTAGGCCACGCCGGGCAGGCTGATGCCCTGGCGGCGCGCGGTGGCGGCGCAGAGCCGGGCCATCTCGGCCGCGGCCTCGCCCGGGCCGTCCGGGGTGCGCACGGAGACGCCCTTCTTCTCCGCCAGCCGGATGTTGTAGCGGCCCTTCGGCTTCATCCGCGCCAGCACCGCCTCCTCCCCGCCGCGCAGGTCGACCACCGCGGTGTGCGCGGGCTGCACCGTGGCCGCGGGGTGCCAGCCGGCGCCGAGCTGCACCGCGAGCGCGGCACGCTCGTCGTACCAGGCGTTGGGCTCGATGGTCACCCCCACGGCGCGGCTGCGGCGGGCGAGCGTGTCCAGCTCGGCCAGGGCGGCGTCGAGCGCGGGGATGTCGCCGGGCGCACAGGCAGGCCCCTTGGGGACGTACAGCTGCGGCGGCAACCCGGGCAGCCCTGCGCCACCCCGCAGCGCGGTCAGGGGCAGCTCGCGGTCGCCGCCCGCGGGCACGCTGACGCGTTCGACGGCCCAGCCGGCTCCCGCCTGCAGCTCGCCCCATCCCCAGGACTGGAGCAGGTGTGCGCGGGGCCAGGCGAGCAGACGCTCGTCCCAGCGCCTCCCGGTGTCCGGCACGCTGGAGAGGGTCTGCATCGTGGTGCGGCAACTTCCCTGGCGCGGCGCGGTTCGGTTTGTGTTGCTACTATACGGGCCTGTCGAGGAACCACGGTGGGGGGCGGTTACTCTCGGACCAGTGGAATCGAGCGTTTTCCCCGACGACTGTCAGGAGTGACGGAGTGCAGACGCAGGGCTCGTTGGCGCAGACCAACCTGGCGACGCTGCTCGAGGCGATGCAGTCCGAGCGGGCCACAGGGACCCTCTCGCTGCAGCAGGGCGGTGAGCAGTGCGCGCTGTACTTCCTCTTCGGCCACCTCTTCCACGCCACCGGCGACCTCGGCCAGGGCGAGGAGGCGGTGGTCAACGCCCTCGGCTGGACCGACGGCGACTTCACCTTCGACCCTCGGGCCAAGCTGCCCGCGGAGGAGACCATCAAGGCGGCCACCAGCGAGCTGGTGCAGGAAGCGGAGCGGCGCGCGGCGTCGCACGCCGACAGCAACGGCAGCGCCCCGGCGGCCGAGGCGTCCGACGAGGACCACGAAGAGCAGCACGAGGCGGAGCTCGAGCCCGCCGCAGTCGAGGCTGCCCCCCGAGAGCGCGAGGCCGACGAGGAGCACGAGGCCCCGTCCTCGGCCTGGGGCGCGCCGTCGGGATCCGCCAGGGAGAACGCAGTGACCGAGACCGTCGTCGTGGGCGCGGTGGCGCCCTCCGAGGCCAGCCCGATCTACGGCAACCCCGACGCCACGCCGCTCACCGACCTCTACCCGCTGCCCTCGGGCAAGCCGATCTACGAGGGTCTCAAGAGCGCCTTCGTCGACTTCCCCAAGCTGCTGCGCACCCTCGACGCCGACAAGCACACCGGCTACGTCCGCCTCGACGGGGCCGACTTCGCCGGCGTCCTGCTGCTCCACGACGGCCACGTGCTCGAGGCGCTCTTCAGCGCCGGCGAGCTCTCCCAGGGCGATCGCGCCTTCCAGAACTTCCGCCGCCGCATGGAGCGCGGCGAGGGCCTGCTCGACGTGATCGAGCTGGCGGGCGAGACCGTGGTGGCCCTGGCCCAGCTGCTCACCGCCCGGCCGCTCTTCACCGGCCTGCTCGGCCGCTTCGTCAACTTCGGCGCCCTGCTGGAGTACCTCGGCGAGGAGAAGGTCGACGGCTCGGTGGTGGTCACCGGCGGCAGCGAGACCGGCGTGATCCTGCTGCGCAAGGGCAACATCCACGGCGCCTACACCCAGTCGCAGCGCGACCTGGTCGCCGACCCCGGCACCATCACCGGGCTGGCCGGCGAGCGGACCGCCCGCATCGAGGTCAAGGCCGGAGCCGGGTCGCCCGCCGGGATCGACATCGAGGCGGCGCTGCGCGCCTCCTTCTGAGGGCTGTTCTGAGCGGGTCCTGGTTGCTTCGCCGCGCCGCGCGCGCGCTGGCCCTGGTGGTCCTGGCCCCGCTCTGCGGGCTGCTGCTCACCGGCTGCTTCACCGCGCCGCCGCAGATCATCCAGCTCTCGCCCGTCAACGGCTCCACCGGCGTGGCCGCGGACGCCGCCGTTCGCGTCGTCTTCGACCACCCGGTGCGGCGCGACACCGTCGAGTCGCGGCTGCGGGTCGGGCCGGACATTCCCGGTTGTGACCTGCAGCACGCCTTCCACCCCGCGCCCGGCGCCGACTGCACCGTCACCTGGTCGCGCGACTCGACGAGCTTCACCCTGCAGCACCCGCACGCGCCCTTCGCGCCCAACACCAAGTACAACTTCGCCCTCTCGCCGGGGGTGACCGACGTCGACGGGGTGGTCAACTCCCTCGACCACTCCTGGGCGATCACCTCCGGGCCGCCGCCGGTGGTGAACAGCATCACGCCGTCGAACGGCAGCACCGGCTTCGCCGCCGACCTGCCGCTGGTGGTCGCCTTCTCCAACGCGATGAACGCCGAGACCGCCACGGCGATCACCCTCACCCCATCGGTGCCGGGGACTCGCGTGGTGCGCAACACGCGCGACCACGGCCGCTTCGTGGTGCTGCCGGGCCGGCTGCTCGACAGCGGCGCCACCTACACCCTGACGGTCGGCACCGGCGCCACCGACGAGCACGGCCAGCACCTGGTGCAGGAGGTGACCAGCACCTTCCAGACCGGCGGGCTGGGCACCCAGGGCCACGCCATCGTGCTCGGCCGGCGCAGCGGCGAGCCCGCCACCGACGTGTTTCTCACCGCCCTCGGCGCGCAGTCGCAGGGCGAGCCGGCGGCGGCGGCGCTGGTCCTCTCCGCGCCGCGCTGCATCGCGCCGCCCTGTGCGGGGGCGGTGGTGACGGGGGGCGCGCCGCTGGTCGCCTACCTGCAGGCGGCCGTCTCACCCGACGGGCGCTGGGTGGCGGTGGTGGTGCAGGACCTGCGCACCCCGTCGGCGCCGTCCTCGGTGGTGCTGCTCGCCCTGCCCTCGCTGGTGGAGCGCTCGATCGCCGTGGCGGGATACGACGTGTCCTGGTCGCCCGACGCCTCGCGGCTGGCCTACGGCGCGCCCGACGGCGTGCACGTGCAGACCGTGGCCACCGGACGCGACATGGTCCTGCCGCCGGGCGACCCGCTGGCCGCACCCGCCGCCTGGAGCGGCGACGGGCACGTGCTCGCCCTGCCGGTGCAGAAGCCCTCGACCGGCTTCGCCCACGTCGACCTCGCCGCGCCCGACCTGCTCGCCCGCTACCCGGTGCCGGGACTGACGGGCAGCGTCAGCAACCCCGCCCTCAGCCCGGACGGCTCGCTGCTCGCGGTGCGCCGCGACGGCGGCCCCGACGTCGACGGCACCTGGACCCTCCGCCTCGTCGGCGGCGACGCCACCCCGCGCCGCCTCGGCTCCGACCTCACCCCCGTCGCCTTCGTCGACGGCGGCACCCTGCTCGCCGCCGAGCGCCCGCCCGACGGCGACCCCGGCCTGGTCCGGGTCAGCGTCAACAGCGGCGACCGCGAGCGCCTGGCCAACCAGCCCCTGGCCTCCGACCTCTCCAGCGCCGTCGTGGCCGCCTCCGGCCGCCAGGTCGCCTACCTGCTCCCCGACGCCCACGGGGTCCGCCAGGCGCTCATCGAGAACGTCGACGGCAGCAACCCCGCCCTGCTCACCACCTTCGACGCCGGCAGCGTCGAGGCCATCGCGGTCTCGTTCGCCGGCTGATGCCGGCGCGCCGTCAGGTGCTGAAGATCTCTTGGACGAGAAAGCGCGCCCGCGGTGGCAGCTCGTCGACGTCGTAGCGCTCCGCGGCAACCTGCAGCACGGCGTCCGCAGTGTGCAGGCCGAGCAGGTTGGCGAGGAAGCGGATGTCGTCGGCGTCCTGCTCGACGCGCGCTGCGCGCAGCTTCATGGCGAGCAGGAATCGCGCCGACGCGGCGGCCACACTCAGTCCCGGCCGTTCGAACACGGGCAGCGCGTCGGGGTCGGTGCCGGGCACGAAACCCTTGACCGCGTCGTTGAGCCAGTCGTCAGGCAGGCCCAGCCGTTCCGCGACCTCGCGGGCGGCGTCGTAGATGCTCGACTTCGGCTCGAAGACGGCATCGATGTCACGGGTCATGCGCCGCGCGTCGAAGGCCAGCGCCATGGCTGCGCCGCCGACAACGAAGACGCGGCCTTCGACACCACGCGCTGCGAGCACCGACGCCAGCTCATCGAGCGCCTGCAGTGCGGTGTCGCGGTCGAACACGCTTGCCTACACGCGCTCCAGCGCGCCAGCGGTGACGAAGATGCCGCGCCGGGCAAAGCTGGGCGGCGACTCGCGCAGCGCGAGGGCGCGGAAGGAAGGTCCCGCCACGAACCACCACGGCGCCAGCTCCCGCGGGGCCTGTGTCCAGCGTGGCGGTGCCAGACCGCGGCGCACGCACACGTACTCGGCGAGTGCGGCGGCGAGTGCGTCCGCGCGTGCGTCACCGGTTGGCGCGGGCTCGTCGGCGACGGCGAGCTGCGTGTCGGCGTCGCTCGCCGTGCGATCGTCGTCGAGGAATTCGCCCACTGTCAGCCGCCAGGCCTCGGTTGCGGTGCCGTCGCGGAGCGCGGCGGCGATGGCCGGGGCCAGCTCGGCGACGGCGGCCCAGCGGCGTCGCCGCGGCAGGCAGGCGTGCAGGATGCGGTTGAGGGTCGCGGTGCTGGGGTCGACCCGGCCCGACTCGTAGCGGTGCAGCGTGGCGGGCGAGGTCCCGGCACGGCGAGCCAGCTCGCGCTGGCTGAGGTGGGCAGCCAGGCGATGGGTGCGGATGAGGTCGGGCGCGCTGATCACGACGTTATCATATCTGATAACGACGGGCGCGGGTCAGCCCTCGACGAGCACCAGCAGCTCGCGGAGGTCGGCGATGACGGGGCAGTCGAGGCGGACGCCGCCGGTGCCGCCGATGCCGTCGCGCAGGGCGAAGTCGAACATGCCCCGGCCGCCGGCCAGGCTGCGGTCGACGAGGACGCCGGGGATGCCGGAGGCGCGGGCGCCGAGGATGTCGGCGACGTAGTTGTCGCCGACGTGCAGGGCGGCGGCGGGGTCGGCGCCGGTGCGGCGCAGGGCTTCGCGGAAGATGCCGGCGTCGGGCTTCTGCGCGCCGATGGCGGCGGAGGCGACCAGCACGTCGAAGTAGCCGTCCAGCTCGTGCGTCTCGCAGACGGCGACCAGCGCGTCGGTGAAGTTGGAGATCACCGCGAGCTGCAGTCCGGCGCCGTGCAGCGCGCGCAGCACCTCGTGCACCTCCGGGAAGACGCGCCAGGAATGCGGATGCCAGAAGCGCTCGCTGAACGCGCGCGCCATCTCGGCGCGGCCCTCCCGCACGCCGAGCTCGGCGAGGATCAGCGCGTTGTACTCCTGCCAGAAACGGCGCGCCTCCTCCAGCGAGGACTCGAAGTTGCGCCCGGCGCGCAGGGCGCCGCGGTACATGCGCTCACCGGCGTGCAGCGCGCGCTGCATGTCCTCGGGCGTGGTGTCGATGCCCAGGTCGTGGCAGGTCTGCAGGTAGAGCGTGGGCACGTCGGGGTGCACGTACATCAACGTGTCGCCGAGGTCGAAGAACACCGTCCGCAGCGGCGGCGCGTCAGCGGGGCGCAGCGGCGGCCCGCCGGTTTCGGTCACAGACAGCCGCAACTCTCGAGCAGGTGCGCCGGGTCGGGCGTCTCGACGCAGTCGTAGAGGGCCTGCAGCCGGTCCACCGAGCGCGCCCAGGTGAGCCGCGCGGCGCGCTCGCGGGCGCTGTCGCCCATGGCGCGGCGCAGCGCGGCGTCGTCGAGCAGCGCCGCCAGCCGGTCGGCGTAGGCGACGGGGTCGCGGGCCTCGACGAGGTAGCCGGTCACCCCATCCTCGACGATGTCGAGCAGCCCGCCCACCGCGGCCGCCACGACCGGCGTGCCGCTGGCCTGCGCCTCCAGCGCCACCAGCCCGAAGCTCTCGGTGCGCGAGGGCACCACGCAGACGTCGGCCAGCGCGTAGAGGTCGGCCAGCTCGGCGTGGGCGACGGGACCGAGGAAGTCCAGCCGGCCGAGGAGTCCTCGCTCGGCGGCCATGGCCTCGAGGCGGCCGCGCTCGCCATCGGGGTGGTCGGCCTGGCGCAGGCCGTCGCCGCTGTCGCCGCCGACCATGAGCACGCGCACGCCGTCGAAGCCGGGGCGGCGGAGCAGCTCGGCGACCGCCTCGATGAGGGTGTCCGCGCCCTTGAGCCGCTCCAGGCGGCCGACGTAGAGGATCACCCGGTCGCCCTGCAGGCCCAGGCGCGCGCGCACCGCGGCGGTGGAGCGCGGCGCGAAGTCCTCCATGTCGACACCGAGCGGCACCACGCAGACCTTCTCGGCGCCGGCGCCGTAGAGGCGGGCGAGGTCGCGCTCCTCCGCGCTGCTGCCGGCGACCAGGCGATCGGCCTTCAGCGCCAGCACGGCCTCGACCTCGGCGCGCACCGGATCCTCGGGCAGCCCGACGGCGGCCTTGGTCCGCGCCAGGGTGTGGAAGGAGTGCACCCAGGGCACCTGCCAGCGCTGCACCGCGCGGCGCGCCACCCAGCCGCTCAGCCAGTAGTGCGAGTGGACCAGCCGGTACTCGCGACGCTCCGACTCGGCGTGGGCCAGCAGCGCGCTGGTGAAGGCGGGCAGGTGGCCGAGGACCGTCTCCTTGGGCAGCGGCTCGGGCGGCCCGGCGCTGAGGCGGACCAGGCGGCTGCCGCCGGCGATCAGCTCCTCGGCCGGCGCCTGCGGGTCGTCGCGGCGGATGAAGACGTCGCTGGGAACGCCGCGGTCGGCCAGCCCCGCGCAGAGGCGGCGGATGGAGAGGTTCATGCCGCCGTTCTCCCCGGCACCGAGCGGGCTCAGCGGCGACGCGTGCACCGAGACCACGGCGAGCGCGCGCCGGCTGCCGGGTCCGGCGGGGAGATCAGGGCGCGGAAGCATGGACAGCAAAGGGTAGGGTATCCGCGATGTTCCCAGGTCCCGGCTCCTCGCAGAGGGCTGCCGCATGACAACGGCCAAACCGTCTCTGGCGGCACGCTGGGGCCGGGGTGTGGCGACTCCCACGGAGCCGGAGCCGGGCCATCTCCTCTTCCTCATCTCCGACACCGGCGCCGGGCATCGGGCCAGTGCCCAGGCCGTGGCCCGGCACCTGAGCAGGCAGTGGGGCGAGCGCTTCCAGGTCCACATGCTCGAGCCCTTCAAGGACGCGTCGCCGGGCGTCGCGGAAGGCATCGTCAGCCTCTACTCGCCGATGGCGCGCTACACGCCGCCGCTCTGGGGCGGGGTCTACCACGCCACCAACTCGAGGCTCGCCGTGCGGGCGCTCAGGTCGTCGCTGTTCCACCTCGTCTACGCCGGCGTGGAGGACGTCATCCGGGTGATGCGGCCCAGCGCCATCGTCTGCTTCCACCACGTCGTCAGCCACGCCGCGGTCCGGGGGGTGCGACGGCTCGGCCTGGACATCCCGGTGATGACCGTCATCACCGACCTGGTCGACGTGCACGCGCTCTGGGTCTGCGAGGGCGTGGATGCCGTGGTCACCGCCACCCCGCGCGCCCTGGACGCGGTGCGTCGCCGCGGCGTGCCCGCCGAGCGCTGCCACGACCTCGGCCTGCCCATCGACGCGAGCTTCCTGGGGCCTGTGCCCGATCCCGGGCAGCGGGCTGAGCTGCGGCTGCGTCTCGGACTGGCGCCGGAGCGGTTCACGGTTCTCCTCGCCGGCGGCGGCGAGGGGATGGGCCACCTGCCGGCCAAGGCCGAGGCCCTGCTGAACGCTGGCGTCGACATGCAGGTCGTGGCCATCTGTGGCAGAAACGCCGCGGCGCGCACGCGCATCGAGCAGCTCGCCGCGCGTCATGAGGGTGATGTCCACGTGCGCGGGTTCGTGCCCAACATGGCCGAATGGATGCGCTGCGCCGACCTGCTCATCACCAAGGCCGGCCCGGGCACGGTCGCCGAGGCCTGCGCCACCGAGGTGCCCCTGCTGCTGACCTCGTACGTCCACGGCCAGGAGCGGGGCAACGTCCCCTACGTGGTGGATCTCGGTGCCGGACGCTACGTGCCGCGGCTGGACGACATGGTCGACGCCGTGCGCGAGCTGTCGCAGCCGGGCTCGGCGTCACTGGCGGCGATGCGCGAAGCCCTGCGGCACGCGGCGCGGCCACAGGCGACGGCGCAGATCGCCGACCTGGTGGTGCGCCTGGCCACGGCGCCGCCGTCCGCCCGCGCGTGAGCGCGGCCGCGGTGGGACGCGCCTGCCGCGTCGAGCGGCTGCGGCTGTTCCGCTTCCGCAACTACGCGGAGGAGACGGTGGAGCTGGGGCCGGGGCTCAACGTCGTGGTCGGCCGCAATGCCCAGGGGAAGACCAACCTGCTCGAAGCCGTGGCCACCGCGGCGCTGACCCGCTCGCCGCGCGCGGGCAACGCCGTCGAGGTGATCGGCTGGGGCGAACCGGCCTGCCGGGTGACCGCGTCGGTGCTGCGGCCCGAAGGGCCGGTGGAGATCGACCTCACCCTGCGCCGCGGCGACGGCGAGCGCGCGGTGCGCACCATCACCGTCGACGGCAAGGCGCGGGCCGCGCGCGCCGTTCTCGGCGTCTGCCCGGTGGTCCTCTTCTGGCCGGACGATCTGCAGCTGGTCAAGGGCGGCCCGGAGGGGCGGCGGCGCCTGCTCGACATCGTGCTCTCGCAGACTGACCCGCAGACCGCCGACGACCTGGTGCGCTACCGCCGCACCATCGAGCAGCGCAACGCCATGCTCCGCCTGGTTCGTGACGGTTCTGGCAGTTACGCGGCGGTCGACGCCTACACGCGGGAGCTGGTCGAGCTCGGCGGCCGCATCCGCGTGGCCCGCGCCGCGCTGGTGCGCTCACTCGACCCGCTGGCCACCGACGCTCTCGCCGAGCTGACCGACGGCCGCGAGGTGCTCGAGCTGCGCTACGTCGGCGACGGGCTGCCCTCCGCCTGCGTCGACGCTGTCGAGGCCTCGGCGGAGCTGGCGGCTCTGCTCGCCGACCGGCGCACCGAGGAGATCGCGCGCGGCGTCACCGTCGCCGGGCCGCACCGCGACGACGTCGACGTGCTGCTCGACTCCCGCCCCGCCCGCTCCACCGCCTCGCAGGGCCAGCAGCGCAGCATCGTGCTCGCCTGCAAGCTGGCCGAGGTGCGCCACGTCGGCGCCGTCGCCGGCGTCGCCCCCGTGCTGCTGCTCGACGACGTGCTCAGCGAGCTGGACGCCGGCCGCCGCCTGCGGCTGCTCGCCGCCCTGGGCGCCGGTACGGCCACCCAAGCGCTGCTGACCACCAGCGAGACCGCCGCCCTCGACCTCCCCGCCGGCGCCGACGTGCGCCGCTTCACCGTCCACGCCGGCCACGTCGCCGCCGATCCCGCCTCCGCTCTGCCCACCGCGCCCGCCGAAGAGGCGGTCTGAGACCCTCTCAACACATGGCCGACGAGACCCGCCTCTCCGACATCCTCGACCCCGCCCTGCGCCGCCTCGGCGTCCGCCGCGCCGTCCGCGAAGCGCAGCTCCAGGAGGCCTTCGCCGAGATCGTCGGCCCCGCCGTCGCTCCCCTCTGCCGCGCCCTCTCCCTCGACCGCGGCGCACTTCTCGTGGCCACCGCCCACACCGCTCTCGCCCACCAGCTGCAGCTCGAAGCCCCGCGCATCATCCATGCCCTCAACGAGCGCGTCGGCGAGGGGACCGTGAAGCGCCTCCGCTTCACGGCGCTGTCGAACCCGAACCGCTGACACCCCGCCCGGCGGCTGGCTACATCGGCACCCGCACGGGCATGATGATGCAGAGGTAGTCGTCCGCACCGACGGGACGGATGACGCCCGGCGACAGCGAGCCGTTGAAGGCCAGCTGCACGTCGTCGGTGCCGAGCACACCCAGCGCGTCGAGGACGTAGCGCGCGTTGAAGGCGATCTGCACCTCCTCGCCCGAGACGTCGGCGGTCAGGGGCGCCTCGTCGTCGCCGACCTCGGCGGTCTGCGCCACCAGGGTCAGAGTTCCCTCCGCAGCCTTGAAGCGCACCGGGTTTGCGGCATCCTTGGCCAGAACCGCGGCGGTGCGGGTCTCGCGCAGCAGTGCGGAGGTGGGCACCTTGACGGTGGTGCGGGACTCGGCGGGGATCACCTGCGCGTAGTTGGGGTAGGTGCCCTCGATGAGGCGCGAGGAGATCTCCAGGTCGCGGCCGATCGAGAAGAAGACCTGGTTGCGTGCCTGCGACAGCGAGATGCTCACCGTCGAGCGCGCGGCGGTCACGGCACGCGCGACCTCGGACAGGTGGCGCGCCGGAACGATCACCGTGCCGGAGGGCGCGTCGCCGCGCACCACGACGTCGAGCGAGCGCACGGCCAGCCGGTGCCCGTCGGTGGCGGCCAGGGTGAGGCGGTCGCCGTCCATCTCGAGCAGCACGCCGGTGAGCACCGGGCGGGCCTCGTCGGACGAGGCGGCCATGGCCGTCTGGTTGATGGCGCTGGCCAGGGTGGCGGCGTCGACCTCGATCGAGGCCTCGGCGTCACGTGCCGGCAGGGGCGGGAACTCGACGGCGTCGATGCCGTGGATGTTGGAGCGGTGGATGCCGCAGCTCACCTTCACGACCTGGCTGGCGGGGTTGAGCTCCAGGGTGCATGGAGCTTCGGCCAGCGAGCCCACGTAGTCGGTGAGCAGGCGGGCGGGCACGGTGGTGCGGCCGTCCTGGGCCACCTCGGCCTCGACGGTCGCGGTGATGGTCAGGTCCAGGTTGGTGGCGGTCACCCGGAGGCCGTCCTGCGCGGTCTCCAGAAGCAGGTTGCTCAGGATCGGCAGGGTGGAGCGGGGTGAGACGGCCCGGGAGACCAGGTTGAGGCAGGTGCTCAGAGCGGACGGAGACACCGTGCACTTCATGGACGTTGCGACCTCGAGGGGAGTTGTCACCAGCAGTAGGTTCCTTCGATATCAGGAGTCTGTATCCAGCCGTAGACCGTAGTGATGGGGACGCTGGGGATAACCCTGCCCCATGAGCACGAAACGGATCATATGTTCGCGGGAGAGGTTGGTGAAGAGTCCGGCCCGCAATCCCCCTTCTCTCCCGGCCTCAGCGAGTTCGCCGGGTTGTGCCCAGGGTTCCCCAGCCGGTTCCACAGGTGTGTCCAGCGCCGATCTCATCGGGCGTTGAGGCGGTCGCGGATCTGGCGGAGGTCCATCTGGAGGCGCTGGTCCTCCTTGGACATCTCGGTGATCTTCTCGCAGGCGTGGAGCACGGTGGTGTGGTCCTTGCCGCCGAAGGCGTTGCCGATGGCCGGCAGGGAGGACGCCGTCTCCTCGCGGATGATGAACATGGCCACCTGCCTCGGAAAGACGATGTGCTTGTCGCGGCGACGCCCCTTCATCTCCTCCAGGGCGATGCCGTAGTAGTCGGCGACCGTCTCCTGGATCAGGTCGACCGTCAGTGGCTGCGAGCCGCCGGCGGGGATGATGTCGGCGAGGATGCGCTGCGCGCCCTCCAGCGACACGGCCTGCCCGCTGATCGAGGCGTGGGCCAGGACGCGGATGAGCGCGCCCTCCAGCTCGCGGATGTTCTTCTGGATCTTGTGGGCGATGAAGCTGCACACCTCGTCGGGCACCAGCCGCGAGTTGAGGCCCAGCTTGGAGCCCAGGATGGCCAGGCGGGTCTCGAAGTCCGGCGGCTGGATGTCGGCCATCAGGCCGCCCTCGAACCGCGAGCGCAGCCGGTCCTCCAGCGTCGGGATGTCCTTGGGCGGGCGGTCGGAGGACACCACGATCTGCTTCTGCACCTCGTGCAGCGCGTTGAAGGTGTGGAAGAACTCCTCCTGGGTGCGGTCCTTGCCGGCCAGGAACTGGATGTCGTCGATGAGCAGCACGTCGACGGTGCGGTAGCGCGTCCGGAAGTCGTTCATCCGGTTTTCCTGGATGGACGCGATCATCTCGTTCATGAACTTCTCGGACGTCACGTACGCCACCTTCGGCGGCCGTCGATGTCCCTCGCGCACCGCGGCGCCGATGGCGTGCATCAGGTGCGTCTTGCCCAGACCCACGCCGCCGTAGAGGAAGAGCGGGTTGTAGGCCTTGCCCGGCGCGTCCGCGACCGCGCGGCAGGCCGCATGCGCGAAGCGCGACGAGTTGCCCACCACGAAGGTGCTGAAGGTGAAGTTCGGGTTGAGTCGCGACTGGTTGCTGCCCGCGATGTCGACGTCGATGTCGAGGGCGTCGAGCAGCACCGCCGCGGCCGGCGAGTCGACGTCGATGTCGGCGATGGGCGCGGGCTCGTCGGGTGGCGGAGCCGCCGCGGGATCGACGGTGATGACCACCTCGCACTCGCGCGAGAGCAGGCCGCTCAGGGTCTCGCGGATGAGTGGCACGTAGCGTTCCGTGAGCCACTCGCGGGCGAGCCGCGTGGGCACGCCGATGGTGAACATGTGTCCGTCTTCGCAGTCGAGCAGCACCGCGTTGCGCAGCCAGGTCTCGTAGCCGGGCCGGGCCAGCTGGAAGCGCAGCTCCTCCTGGGCGGCCTGCCAGATCTGCTGCACGTCCACCGGCACGGTGCTGGCGGTGCGGGACTGACTCTCCATCGGCACGATCCGTTCACCTCCCCAGGTGAGTTCACTCCCGGTTAAGGGCATACCAATCCCCCGGCCATCGGAACATCATCTCGGTCCGCCCACCAGCCACCTGCCGGTTTGGACTTGTACACAAGTTGTGCACAGCCGTGGAAAAGGCAGGTTCGCTTCCCCGTTGGGGGCTGTGGATGGAGTGTGGATGGGGTGGGTCGCCCATCGGCGGCGAAGCAACGGGCAAGTCTAGCGATAAGGCCCCGGGCGCACAACGACTCGCGACGGCTTTCTTCCGTACATCGTTCGTTTCACCAACCACACCGGCGGCACCGGGACGAACACACCGACGTCTGCTGTTGGGAACAGGTGTGCGATTGGGCTCGACGCGCCTCGCTTCCGCGCGGCCGTGGCCCGTGTATACTCCGTGAGCCCTCCGCCGGCCGCGGCGGCCGTTCACGGCTGCCCCCGGCGCGATGTGAGATTTCTGCACCAGCCCGTTCGGAGACCTTCCCATCAAGCGGACGTACCAGCCGAAGAAGCGCTACCGGCGCAAGACTCACGGCTTTCGCATCCGGATGGCCACACCGGGAGGCCGGCAGGTGATCAAGGCGCGGCGCCGCAAGGGTCGCAAGCGCCTGACGCCAGCACCGGTCCGGTGAGACGCCGGGACCGGCTCTCGGGCCGCCGCCGGTTCGCCGCCGTGCGCGCCGAGCGCATCAGCGCCGGCAGTGGCGCGCTGCGCGTGCACCTGGCGCCCAACGGCCTCGACCATCCCCGCATCGGCTTCGCCATCCCCAAGAGCGTGGGCGGAGCTGTCGTGCGCAACACGGTGCGCCGCCGCCTGCGCGCCGCGCTGCAGCCGCGCCGCCCGGAGCTCGACGGCTTCGACGTCGTCGTCCGCGTGCGCGCCGAGGCGGCGGGCCAGGCCTTCGCCGAGCTCGACGCCGATCTCGGTCGCTGCCTGGAGCGCGCCCTGCCCGCGGCCCGCGCTCGCGCCCGCCGGGCCGCCGCCGACGCCGACGGCGCCGAGGGTCGCCGCTTGGCGGACAATGGCACGATCACCAGCTCCGGCCCGCGCCGGACACCCGCGCCCTCACCGGTATGACCCGCGCCAGCATCCTCTTCATCCGGCTCTATCGCGTCACCCTGGGGCCGATCTTCGCGCTCTTCAGCCAGTGTCGCTTCCAGCCCACCTGCTCGCACTACGGGCAGGAGTGCATCCACCGCTTCGGCTTCCGCCGCGGCTGGTGGCTGGCGCTGCGCCGCATCGGCCGCTGCCAGCCCTTCTACGAAGGCGGGTACGATCCCGTTCCGGAGACATATGTGACCTGGCGTGAGGCTCGCCGCCGGCGCCGGGCCGAGAAGGCCGCCGCGCACTCTGGGAGTCCGACCACGTGAACCCGGGACAGGCCCTCGGCGACTTCTTCAAGTACGCCTTCCAGACTCCCGTGGAGTGGCTGCTGCAGCACCTCTACAGCATCTTCCAGCACGGCCCCGGGGAGACCATCGGCGCCTTCGGCCTGGCGGTCATCGCCACCACGCTGACCATCCGCGTCGTCCTCTACCCGCTCTTCACCTGGCAGCTCAAGACCTCGCGGCGCATCCAGGCCGAACAGCGCAAGATCGCCCCCCAGCTGCAGGAGATCCGCAAGAAGTACAAGAAGGATCCCCAGAAGCAAAACGCGGAGATGATGAAGCTCTACAAGGAGCACGACATCAATCCGCTGTCGCAGCTCTCGGGGTGCCTGCCCATCCTGGTGCAGTGGCCGATCATCGGCGCCCTCTACCGGGCCATCACCGACGTGGTCCACAACCTGCACGGCAACGTGCACTTCCTCTGGATCAAGGACGTCAGCAAGACCGCGCTGCAGATCTGCTGCCAGACCGGCACCGGCAAGAACGTCAGCACGGACTACGTGCAGGCGCTGAGCCATCCCGCCGTGCTGATCCTGCCCCTGATGGCGGCCGCGGCCACCGTGATCCAGTCGAAGATGATGATGCCGCCGATGCGGCCGGACATGTCCGACCAGGAGCGGCAGGCGGCCAACATGTCGAAGCAGATGACCTACTTCATGCCGATCATGGTCTTCGTCTTCGGCATGATCTTCCCGGCGGGCATCGCGCTCTACTGGGTGACGCAGAGCATCTTCATGATCGTCCAGCAGTTCTACGTGGTCGGCTGGGGCGGCCTGAAGGTGCCGGCGTGGTTCCCCGGCTCGGGCCGGGTGACCCCGCTCTCCTTCCCGCCGGTGACGCCGGTGGGCGCACCCGCGGCCGCACTGGCACCACCGGGCGGCAACGGACGGGCGCGCAACGAGAAGGGCAGCGCCCGTGGCGGGCAGCAGCGTCCGGGGCAGGCCGCGGGCGCGGGCACACAACGAACAGGCGGCGGCGCACGCCGGAACAAGCGGAGCCGCTGAGAAAGACGGTGCCGGCGTTCGCCGGCCAGGAGGCAGCGTGAGCGAGATCGAGACGGACGCGTCCGTTCCCACCACCACCGAGGAAGGGCGGGCCGTCGAAGCCCGTGGCAGCACCATCGCCGAAGCGGTGACCCGGGCTCTCGACGAGCTGGGCATCTCGCGGGACGAGGCCGAGATCGAGGTCCTCGCCGAGGGCGCCCGGGCCGTGCCCGGCGAGCGGCTCAGCGGCTCCGAGGCGCGCGTGCGCGTGCGCCGCATGGACGCCTACTCGGCCAAGGGCCGGGCGCTCCTCGAGGAGCTGCTCACCCGCATGGAGATCGTCGCCCGGGTGACGGTGCGGCGGGCCACCACCAGCAAGAACGTGGAGGCCGGTAAGGAGCCGGTCATCCTCGACATCAGCGGCGACGACCTCGGGCTGCTCATCGGCTGGCGCGGCGAGAACCTGCGGGCGCTGCAGACCGTGCTCAACCTGATGATGGGCGACAACGAGGCCGAGGGCCGTCGCCTCATCCTCGACGTGGAGCGCTACCGCGCCCGCCGCGAGGAGCGCGTCCGCGAGCTGGCCCTGCGCGTCGCCCACCGGGTCAAGCGCACCGGCGAGCGCATGACCCTGGAGCCGATGCACGCCTACGAGCGCCGCGTCATCCACATCTCGCTGGAGGACGACGAGGGGGTGCGCACCGAGTCGACCGGAGCGGAGCCGGCCCGGCGGGTGACCATCCATCCCACCGGCCCGGCGCTGGGCGGGCCGCCGCTGGCCGACGAGCGCGGCACCTTCCACGGCATTCCCCGCGGTCCGCGGCCGGGCGGCTTCCGCGGCGGGCGTCCCGGTGGCGGCGGTCCCGGCGGCCCGCGCGGCGGGCGTCCGGGCGGCGGCGGGTACGACCGGGGGCCGCGCTACAGCTAGGACGGGCTCTCCCATCCGCCGCGCGCACAGAAGAGTCCCCTTCACCAGCGGTGCTCGCCGGGCTTCGCTGCCCGCAATCGCGCTGATGGCGCTACTGCCGTCGTGCGGAGGCGGTGGGGGCGCGCCGAGCCCCACCCCGACGCTCTTCGCGCGCGGCGCCGTCGCCTACCTGCTCACCCTCGACCAGCTCCGCGTCGCCGGCTTCACCGTCGACGAGGCTGCACATACGGTCGGCTCCGCGGGGGTCAGCGCCGGCGACCCGCAGCTCCAGACCGGGCTGCGTGCCGCGGGCATGCGCGACGCGGCCACCGTGCGCTACTTCCGCGACGTGCCCGACCTGGCCACCGCGGACGGCTTCATCGACGTCCGCTCGACGGTGCTGGCCTTCAGCGGCGGCGGCCCCGCCCACCGCGCCTTCCTCGCCGAGGTGCGCCACACCGACGCCGTGCCTCACATCGTGCCCGAGTCCACCGACGCGCTCGGCGACGAGGCCCACGCGGACCTGCTCACCGTGACCAGCCCCGAGGGCGTGCCGGTCGTCGAGCTCACCGTCATCACCCGCCACGCCAACCTGGTGGAGATCGTGGTCGTCCGCGGCCGCCAGGGCGGTACCAGCCTGGCCGACGCGCTCATCCTCGCCCACCGCCAGCTCGCCGGGCAGCCCTGAGGACCGTCCGGCGGCGCGGTCGCTAGACTGACGCGCACTGTGCCCCCCGGCGACGACGGCGCGTACCGCCTCACCCGCCTCCCCAGCGGCGCGCGCATCATCAGCGCGCCGATGCGTGAGCGCGCCTCCGTGGCCGTGGCGGTGATGTTCGCCGTCGGCTCCCGCTACGAGGAGCCGGAGCGCGCCGGGCTGGCCCACTTCATCGAGCACATGGTCTTCAAGGGGTCGGACCGCTACCCCACGGCCAAGGACATCTCCGAGGCCATCGAGGGAGTCGGCGGGGTGGTCAACGCGGCCACCGACAAGGAGGCCACGCTCTTCTGGGCCAAGGTGCCGGTGGGCAAGTTCCAGCTTGCCGCCGACGTGCTCTGCGACATGGTCTTCCACGCCGGCCTCGACGCCACCGAGCTCGCCAAGGAGCGGCTGGTGGTGATCGAGGAGCTGCGCATGTACATGGACAACCCGCAGGACTACGTGCACACCCTCTTCGACGAGGTGATGTGGCCCGAGCATCCCCTCGGCCGCGACACCGCCGGCACCGAGGAGACGGTGCGCAGCTTCGAGCGGGACGACTGCCTGCGCTACCTGCGCGAGCACTACCTGGCCGAGAACCTGGTGATCAGCGTCGCCGGCGCCGTCGACCACGACGAGGTGCTCTCCGTGCTGGCGCCCGCGGTGGCCGCCTGGGGCGAGGGCCATCCGCCGTCGCCGCCACCCGCCTCTTCGCCCGCGGCGCCGCCGCGCCTGCGCTTCATGAACAAGCGGACCGAGCAGGCCAACCTGGTGCTGGGCACGCCCGGCATCTCCTACCTGGACCCCGACCGCTTCACCGTCGACCTGCTCAACGCGGTGCTCGGCGAGGGCATGTCGAGCCGGCTCTTCCTCACCCTGCGCGAGCAGGAGGGGCTGGCCTACGACGTGCACTCCTTCACCATCAAGCACCGCGACACCGGTGCGTTGGGCATCTACCTCGGCTGCGAGCCGAAGCGGGCGGGCAAGGCCATGGCGGGCGCCATCCGCGAGCTGACCGCGCTGGCCGAGAGGCGCGTCGGCGACGAGGAGCTGACCAAGGCGCGTGAGTATTCCAAGGGACGGCTGCTGCTGCAGCTCGAGGGCACCAGCTCGCTGTGCAACTACCTGGGCCAGCAGGAATTGCTGGCCGGCGAGATCCTGCTGCCTGACGAGGTGATCCGCCGCATCGACGCGGTGGGGGCGGACGACGTCCAGCGCGTGGCCAGGCGGCTGCTCGACGGCGGCCTGCGCGCCGCGGTGATCGGGCCCTTCCGCGCGCCGGAGCGCTTCGAGGCGCAGCTCGTCGCGTAGGTGGTGTTGGGGCCGGGGCTTTCAGAATTTCTCGACGTTTGTCGCCATGGGAGGAGACATGGGTAGCACGGAACAGACCCTGGTACTGGTGAAGCCTGATGCGGTGCAGCGCGGGTTGATCGGGGAGGTGATCGCGCGGCTCGAGCGGCGGGGGTTGCAGCTGGTCGGTCTGAAGATGATGCGGATCAGTGAGGAGCTGGCGGGGCGGCATTATGCGGAGCATCGGGAGAAGGCGTTCTTTGCTGGGTTGGTGGGGTTCATCACCTCGGCGCCGGTGGTGGCGATGGTGTGGGAGGGGCCGGGGGTGGTGGGGATGGTGCGAGCGATGATGGGGGCGACGAATCCGGCGAATGCGGCGCCGGGGACGATGCGGGGGGATCTTGCGGTCAGTTTTGGGATGAACGTCATTCATGGGAGCGATTCGGTGGAGTCGGCGGAGCGTGAAGTTGGGTTGTTCTTCACCTCTGACGAGATCGTGCCGTGGGAGCGGACGCTCGATCGGTGGATCATCGAATAGCGTCCGGGGTCCGCGTCGGCCGGCGCACGATGCTCCGCGGGACACGCGTCGGAACGCCTGGCGGCGTCCCGTGCTGGATCTCCGGCCGGCGGGCCAGCCGGCCTCCGATGACGTCCCGCTGCGCATCATGCGCCGTCCGGCGCTGCGTGGTCGAGTTGAGTCGCTGACGCCGAGTTGCCACTGAACCCTTGGCGCGGACTTACTGCTGAGTCGCGGCCGATGGCATGTATGTCGCGCGCGTCAGCGGCGCGGTATCAGGCGGCGCGGCGGGCGTGCAGGAGTTGCTTGATCTGCTTGCGTCGGCGCAGGGGGACGAGGGGGAGGGCGATCACAACGCTGCTTGCGAATTTGGGGCCGGCACCGAGGAAACCGAAGTGGCTGAAAGGCCAGATGCGGATCCAGGCTTTGCCGAGGACGTTGCCGCGGGGGATGAGGCCGATAGAGCGGGAGTCGCTGGAGCGGTTGCGGTTGTCGCCCATGACGAAGTACTGGTCTTTGGGGATGGTGAGGGGGGTGGGGACGCTGGTTGCGCGGCCGGTGGCGTCGCAGCAGTTGTTCATCTCGTCCCAGGGGTCGACCTTCTGGTCGGGGAGGTAGGGCTCCTGGAGGATCTGCCAGTTGTTCTGGCCGGGCTCCTTGATCTTGATGGCGGTGCGCGGTGGGGCGCTGGGGTTCTTGGGGTCGACGTAGCGGCCGTCGATCTCGATGGTCTCGCCGGGCAGGCCGATGACGCGCTTGATGAAGTCGCGATTGGGGCTCTCCGGCGGCTGCAGGACGATGATGTCGCCGCGGTCGGGGCCGTGGAAGTGGTACGAGATCTTGTTGGCGAAGAGCAGGTCGCCGTTCTGCAGTGTGGGGACCATGCTCTCGCCCTCGACGCGGACCGTCTGCAGGGCGAACGCGATCACCACGTAGATGGCGAGGGCGAGGAGCAGCACCTCGACGATGTCGCGGATGATGGTCCTTCGGCCGCGGCCGATCTTGGCTGGCGGGGGTGGAGCCATGACCTGCGACACGCGGCAGGATTATAGGGGCCCCTCGTCGCAGGCCGTCCTCGCCGTGACAGGCCCGCCGCAACGCGGCGAAAGGCCGGGTTGCGGCCGATCTTGGCCCAAACGTATGTTTGTGGGCGGCTGTGCCTCAGAGGGGGCCGCCGCCGAGGCGGGTGTAGAGGCTGTCGAGCTCCTCGTCGCTGTAGAAGTCGATGACCAGCCGGCCGCCGCCGCGACGCTTGCGCTGCAGGTGCACGGGAGTGCCGAGCGCCTCCTCGAAGCCACGCTGGAGGGCCGCGTCGTCGGCGCTCAGGGAGGAGCGCGCGGGCTTGGTCCGGGCGGCCGGGCCGGGCGCGGAACGGGAGGCGTCGTCGAGCTCCGCCTGGACGAGCTGCTCGACGTGCCGGACGGTGAGTCCTTCGGTGGCGACGCGGGCGGCCAGCACCTCCTGCTGGTCCTCGGTGAGAGGGAGGAGGGCGCGGGCGTGGCCGGCGGTGAGGCGGCCGTCGGCGAGCGCCTCCTGGACGCCGGCGGGGAGGGCGAGCAGCCGCACCGTGTTGGTGACCGCCGAGCGGCTGCGGCCCATGCGCAGGCCGATGGCTTCGTGGGAGAGGCCGAAGGTGTCGGCCAGCCGGGCGTAGGCGGCGGCCTCTTCGAGGGGGGAGAGCTGGGTGCGCTGCAGGTTCTCGACCAGGGCCAGCTCCAGCGCGTGCCGCGCCGACTCGGTGCTGGGACGGACAATGGCCGGGATCGAGGCCACGCCCGCCTCCCTGGCGGCCCGCAACCGGCGTTCGCCGGCGACGAGGCGGAAGCCGCCATCGCGCCGCTCGACCACGATGGGGTGGAGCAGGCCGTGGGTGCGGATGGACTCGGCGAGGGCGTGGATGCCCTCCTCGTCGAAGTGGCGGCGCGGTTGCTCGGGGTTGGGCTCGATGCTGCGTGGGTCGAGATCGAAGAGCCCGGTCTCCGCGGCCACATCCGGGCTGCCGCCGCGCGACGCGGAGGCGGCGGAGCTGGAGAGCAGGGCGTCCAGCCCGCGGCCGAGGCCGCGGCGCTTGGGGGGCGAGGGGTTGCCGGCCACCGGGCTCAGGACCCGGCCATGCCGCTGGCCGCGGCCGGGAACATGCGGGCGTCGAACTCCTCGGCCAGGCGGCGGTAGGCGAGCGCGCCGCGGCTGGTGGGGTCGTAGCGGCTGATCGGCAGCCCGTGGCTGGGCGCCTCGCTGAGCCGCACGTTGCGGGGCACGATGGTCTCGAAGATGTCGTTGGGGAACAGCTTCCGCACCTCCTCGACGACCTGGGTGGCCAGGGTGAGGCGGGCATCGTAGAGGGTCATGACGATCCCGGCGATGGCCAGCGCGGGATTGAGCTCGCGTCGGAGCAGCTCGATGGTGTGGGTGAGCAGGCCCAGGCCCTCCAGCGCGTAGTACTCGCACTGGATGGGGATGAGCAGGGACTCGGCGGCCACCGCCGCGTTGACGGTGAGCAGCCCCAGGCTGGGCGGGCAGTCGAGGAAGATGTAGTCGTCGTCCCCGTCGAGGCCGTCGAGCGCGTAGCGGAGGCGCATCTCGCGCAGGGGCATGCTCACCAGCTCGATCTCCGAGCCGGCCAGGGCGATGTGCGAGGGGACCAGGTCGAGGTTGGGGACGACGGTGGGGATGCGGGCGTTGGCCAGGGGCTGGCCGAGGACCACGACGTCGTAGATGCTGGTCTGGACCTCGGCGCGGGACACGCCCAGGCCGGAGGTGGCGTTGGCCTGGGGATCGCAGTCGACGATGAGCACGCGCCGGCCCATGTCTGCCAGTGCGGCGCCCAGGTTGAGGGTCGTCGTGGTCTTGCCGACGCCGCCCTTCTGATTGGCGACGGTGATCGTCCGCGTGGGCACGAACCCGGATTATGCGTCGCGATGCCGGGGCGTCGCGGATTGTGCACCCAGCCCAGTTTTCCCCAGGTCATCCACGGGGGTGTGGGCGGATTCGAGCGCAGAGGGGCCTGCGAGCGTGGCCAGGCTGGGGATAACTCGGCGCGAACGTTTCACGTGAAACAGACCGCCGGTCAGACGAGTGAGAGGTTCGACGCAATGCCGGGTTTCACGTGAAACATCCCCGCGGAGTCGTCGCTCAGAAGAGGTTGAGCAGGATCACGCCGTCGTAGACGGTGTGGGCCAGGATGGCCGGCCACAGGCCGCCCCACTTGCGCAGCGCACCGAAGACGAAGCCGAGCAGCAGGATGTAGAGGTTCGAGGCCGAGGGCAGCCCGTTGCAGGTGTACTGCAGGTGATAGCTGGCCCAGAGGGCGGAGGAGAGGAAGATCCCGAAGCGCGGCTGCAGCGCGCCCCGGAACAGCGTCTCCTCGCAGACCCCCGCGGCGGCCGCGACGCCGATCTGCTCCAGGGTGGTCCGCGCCGTCCCGGCGATGGCGTGCTGGACCTGGACCTGCTGCTGCAGGCACTGCACGCTGGTCAGGTTGCTGAGCTGGGTGGCCACCCAGTCACCCACGGGGATGAGCACCAGCCCGGCCACGATGCCGATCACCCACCAGGGGATGATGCGCAGCGGCCAGAAGCCCAGCCGCTCGGCCGCCTCACGCACGCTGCGACGCACCGACGGCCCCACCGAGGCCACACCGATGGCCAGGAAGGGCACGGCGCCGAGCATCAGGCTCTCGGCCGTCGGCTGCGAGCTGGGCTGCACCGTGGTGGCCACCGTGGACTGCCCGGACGCCGGCGCCAGGTTGATGGCCAGGCTCTGGAAGAAGAGCACGATGGCCAGCCAGGAGATGGGCGCCCGGCGGCGCAGCCGGCGGAAGCCGGGAATGCGCTCGGTGTCGAAGTAGAAGAGGGCGAGGCAGGCCAACCCCGCCGTCAGCTGCAGGGCGCCGCCGGCCAGCTCGTGGTTGCGGTCGACGCCCGAGGAGGTCGGCGCCATGGCTCCGGCCACGCTGAGCAGGCCGACCACGGCCATGAGCACCCCCGCGGCCGCGATGACGAACCGCGCAACGGTCTCGGAGCCGGCGCCGAGCAGCGGCTCGGGTTCCCCCGGCTGGCCCGCGCGGGCGGCGGCCGGGCGCGGCCGCTCCGTCGCCTGGGCGGCCAGGATGACCAGGACGACGAGTGCCCAGAAGACGACGTCGCTCATCGCTGCGCGCGCTCCCCGAACCCGTCCCTACCTCGCATCGGGGGCACCATAGCGGCAGGTGCCGGGGCTGTGCCGGAGCGCGGCGTCCGGGCGCCGGGCCCGGTGCGGTTCAATGCCGCCGTGGCCACCATTTCCGCCGCACCGTCCGCCGCCGCCGTCCGGGTCCGGCCGGCGACCGAGGCCGACCGCTCCGCCTGGGACGCCTTCGCGCTCGGCGAGGCGGGCGGCAACCTGCTGCAGACCTGGGGCTGGGCCGAGCTCAAGCGTGAGTACGGCTGGGCCGTCGACCGCTTCGTCGCCGAGGACGGCGGCGGCCTCGCCGGGGTGCTCCACCTGCTCACCCGGCGTGGCACCGGCGGCATCGGCTTCGCCTACGCACCGCGCGGGCCCGCCGTGCGCGACTGCACCGCCGGCGCCACCGCCGCCCTCGCCCTCATCGGGGCCGCCCGCGGCGCGGCCCGGGGTCGCCGGGCGCTGGTCCTCAAGCTCGACCCCGAGTGGCGCGTCGACGACCCTGCCGCGGCAGACCTGATCGCCCGGGCCGGGCTGCGCGACAGCCCCTACGACGTCCAGCACCGCAAGACCTGGCTGGTACCACTCGACGGCGGCGAGGAGGCGGTGCTGGGCCGGGTCAAGGCGAGCACCCGCCACCACGTCCGCAAGGCCGAGCGCTCCGGCGTCAGCGTCGAGGTGCGCAGCGACCTGGAGGCGGTCGACGTCTTCCACCCGCTCTTCGCCCAGACCGTGGAGCGCAGCGGCTTCACCGGCCGCGACGCCGGCTACCACCGGGCGGTGGTCCGCCACCTCGGCGCCAGCTGCCCGGTCGCCATCCTGCTCGCCCGCGTCGAGGGCGAGGCGGTCGCCGGCATGATCGCCGTCGCCGCCGGGCCGCGGCTGGTCTACCTGTTCGGCGGCAGCTCGCTGCGCCACGCCAGGCTGCAGCCTGCCTACCTGCTGCACTGGGAGGGGATCCGCTGGGGGCTGGCCCACGGCTGCGGCGTCTACGACATGTGGGGCGTGCCCAACCACGAGGACCCCGAGGCGCCCGGTGCCGGCTACTACGAGTTCAAGCGCCGCTGGAACGGCGAGGTCGTTCGCCATCATCGCTGCCAGGAGCTGCAGCTCTGGCCCGCCTTCGGCCCCCTGCCGCGGCTGGCGGAGCGGCTGGCGCTGCGGGGTCGGCCCCTGCTGACTTAGCGGAAAGCAAACGGGGACACCACCGAGGGTCGATTGCGGTGCCGCGCGAAGTGCGCGGCGCGAGTCGTATACGAACAAGTGTTCGAACAAAGCCCGGCGTGGCCGACCGCCGCCTCCGTACAATCCTGCGCATGCCCGAACGCAAGGCGAAGCACACCTGGCGATTCGTCTGCGCCACGCCGGTGCGCGAGGTCTTCGCCGCCACCGAGCAGATGGTGGGCACGCCGCCCTACCGCTTCGAGCCGACGGGCAGGGACACCGCCACCATCGTCGAGGCCGAGCGCCGCCACTTCCTCTTCGGGCAGCTCAGCCCCAGGGTGCGCAACCCGCGCTGGATCAAGGTCACCGCGCGCGAGATCGAGCCGGGGACGGAGGTGATCGTCGAGTGCACCGCCGGCAAGGGCCCCAAGGCACGGGCCCTGCAGGTGGTGGTGCTCTTCAGTCGCGGCAACCGCGACCGGCGGACCATCTACCGGGAGCGGATCATCCCGCCGGGTCCGATCACGCTGGTGGCGTCCTGGGCGGGCATGGAGTACCCGCTCTTCCTCGAGCCGCGCTACGACGCGGCGCGTGGCGAGCCCATCCTCACCGCCTCCAAGCTGACGGCAACCGGCAGCTACGGCACCACCTGGGTCAAGGTGCGGACCGAGAGCGGCGCCGAGGGCTACGTCGAGCGCGACCAGGTCGTGCCCGCGCCTCTCGAGGCCAGCCGGGTCGCCCAGCCGCGCACCGCGGCGCTCGGGTAGCCGGCCGGGCCGAGCAGCATCCCGCGGGCATGAAAAAAGCGAGGTGCGGGAAGGAACCCGGCACCTCGCCTTTGCGCTAGAGGGAGAGCGAACCGCACTCGGGTGCGGTCAGCGCCTCCAGAGAATTGCAGTCCCGGCGGTCAGCTCATCGCTCCGGCGCACGTCGGGAAGCTCTTACTACTATCGGGCATCGGCATGACCCTCCTTTTCTGGGAGTGCCGGGCGCTCGAACCCCGCTGCGTCGATGTCACTGGTGGGGCGGCGCGCGGCCGGAGACGCCCCGCCAGTGTACCCCGAGCCCGGCCGCCGCAGGCCGCCGTCTCAGCGAGTTGCTATGGCCTCGCCCAGGTCCTCGGCCAGCGCCGCGCGGGTGTCGTCGGAGAGCGTGGTGCGCGCCCGGTAGCCGGGGTGGTCGACCTCGATCTCGACGGGCGGGTCGCCGCCGGCGAAGGCCCGGCGCTGCCCGGGCGTGAGCTGGAAGCGGACGAAATGCACCGCGCTGATGCGGTCCTCGCGCGCGTGCCCAGGCTCGAACTCCGCTGCCACCCGCTCGCCGCCGACCACCAGGTAGAGCCCTTCGCTCTCCAGCCCGATCAGCGAGTCGAGGTCCTCCCGGATGCGCTCGCGCTCGGTGATCTCGACGAAGAAGGTCGCCCGCAGCTCGCCCTCGCCAGCGATGAGGTCGTTGTAGACGCGCACCTCCTCGGCCAGCTTCTCCGGGTCGCGGATGGTCTCGACGCGGATCATCTCCTCGATCTGGAAGAGGACCGTGTCGCGGTTCTCGAAGTGCAGCGAGACGCGGTCACCGACGGGCACGCGCCGCCGCGCCCGCTCGGCGCGCACCCGGTTGCGCATCTCGTCGCGGACGCGCAGGTAGTCGTCGAGGGGGATGACGTCGTCGACACTGAGCTTGCGCATCGCCCTCCAGGGTAGCGACGCGGCCCGCCCGCGGGCCAGCGCCGGAGCTCAGCGCAGCGGGAAGGCCACCCCCGTGTCGGGCATGGCGGGCGGCGCGGGAGCGGGGTCGATGTCGGGCAGGTGGTGGCCGGTCCGCGCGGCGGCCAGCCAGCGCGAGTCGAGCTCCACCGGGTCGTCGGGCCCCAGGCTCATCTGCGCGTGCGAGCCGACCAGCCCGGACTCCGGGGCGACCGGAGCGCCCAGCGCCACCTGGAGCGCGGCGTGGCCGCCCGCGCCACCGAGCGCGACGCCGTCGACGTGCAGCGGCGCCGCCGCCGCGGCGCCACGCGCGGGCAGCGCCGGGGGCTCTGCGGGAGCGGTGGCGACCGGGGCCGGCGCCTGCGCCGCTGCCGCGGCGGGCGCGGCAGTGACGTCGCCGAGCAGCAGGGCCATCTGCAGGGTGGGCTCGCCACGCTCCAGGGGCGTCTGGCTGCCGTGCGCGGCGCTGTAGACGTCGGCCTGGTGGCCGCCGTCGAGGGCGATGGCGTCCTCGACCCCGTGGGCCACCAGCCAGGTGGTCGCCTCGGGCACGGTCATGCCGTCGCGCATCCCGTCGCGGGCCGAGGTGGCCACCGCGACCAGCACGGTGCCGTCCGCGCGGATGCCGACCAGGGTGCGCTCCACCCGCCGCAGGTGCTCGACGCTCCACCAGAAGTGGCCGCGCACGCCGTCGTCGGCCAGCCCCTCGATGGCCGGCGCGCCGCCCGCCACGATGCGCTCGCCGGACACTGCGGTGCGGCACTGCGCCGCGCTCGCCGTCTTGGTGATGCTCACCGGCGGCCGCTGCCCCGGTGCCGCGGGGTCGCCGACGCAGAAGCTGGTGGTGTGCGGGTCGGCCGGAGCCAGCTGCTGATGGTTGCTGACGGCCAGCCCCAGGATGTGCACGCCGTCCGAGTAGTTGGCGGTGAAGCCGAGCGCCGCGCCGTTCCCGCGGACCAGGGCGCCGATCGACGACTGGCAGCCGCCGCCGATGCGTCCGCTGCCGAAGCACTGGGCCACGCCCTCGCCCGCGGCCGCGGCGTCGACGGGCACCTGCAGCGGGTCGATGACCGTGTAGGTGACCTGGGCGTCGCCCGGAAGCGCCTCGCGCTGCAGCGGAGGCTCGGGGTCCGCTGCCGCACCGGTTGCCGCCAGCACCGCCGCGGCGGCCAGCGCCAGCGCCCCTGCCGCCACCGGGCGGTGGGCACGACGAAGCCGTCGACGTGGTTGCACGGCGAAATCTCCCGCAGCGCCGTGCCCTCTCACCTTCCGCCCCCGGGTCCTCCGGCGTCCGTACATCGGGAACGACAGACGGCGCAACGCTCTTGCGGCCCCGGGGCGGGCTCGGCGCGGGGGGCCGTACACTGGCCGCGATGCTCCTGCCCGACACCGCCGCGCGCACCGCGGACGGCCATCTCGCCATCGGCGGCTGCGACCTCGCCGAGCTGGCGGCGCGCTTCGGGACGCCCCTCTACGTCTTCGACGAGGCCACCCTGCGTTCGCGCCTGCGCGGCTACCGCCAGGCCCTGCGCGACTGGCCCGCCGGCGGCGACGTGCTCTACAGCGCCAAGGCCTTCCTCAGCGCCGCCATGGTGCGCCTGCTCGTCGAGGAGGACTGCGGCATCGACGTGGTCAGCGGCGGCGAGCTGGGCGTGGCCCTGCGCTACGGCATGGACCCGGCGCGCATCGGCTTTCCCGGCAACAACAAGGACGAGTCCGAGGTGCGCGCCGCCGTGTACGCCGGCGTCGGCCACCTGGTCGTCGACTCCGATCATGAATTGGCCATCCTTGGCAGCATCGACGGCGGCGCGCGGGTGGGCGCCATGCTGCGCGTCTCGCCGGGGGTGAAACCGGACACGCACGACTTCATCTCCACCGGCCAGCTCGACAGCAAGTTCGGCTTCTCGGTGGAGAACGGCGCCGCCATGGCCGCGCTGCGCCGGGCGCTGGGTGTCGCCGCCCTCGACCTGCGCGGCGTGCACATGCACATCGGCTCGCAGATCTTCGACCTCGGCTGCTACCCGGCGGCGGTCGACATCGTCGCCGACTTCCTGGCGCGCGCTCGCGAGGAGCTGGCCTTCACCGCGCGCGAACTGAGCGTCGGCGGCGGGCTGGGCATCGCCTACACCGACGACGACGACCCGCCGACGCCCGCCCAGTTCATGCAGTACGTGACCGAATCAGTGCGGCGCGCTTTCGAGCGGCGCTCGCTGCCGCTGCCCGCGCTGTTCGTCGAGCCGGGGCGCAGCGTCGCCGGGCCGGCCGGCGTCGCGGTCTACACCGTGGGCGCGCGCAAGGAGATCCCGGGCGTGCGCACCTACGTGTCCGTCGACGGCGGCATGGGCGACAACATCCGCCCCAAGCTCTACGGCGCGCGCTACCAGCCGCTGCTCGTCGTCGAGGACGGCGAGCGGCCGCGCGAGACGGTGTCCCTGGCGGGGCGGTACTGCGAGTCCACCGACATCCTGGTCCGCGACTGCACGCTGCCGCGATTGCGCGCGGGCGACCTGGTCGCCCTGCCCGCCGCCGGCGCCTACACGCTGACCATGGCCTCGAACTACAACGTCAACTACCGGCCCGCAGTGGTGTTCGTCGCGGGCGGCGAGGCGCGCCTGGTGCGGCGCCGCGAGACGCTCGACGACCTGCTCCGCTGCGAGGTCCTGGAGGAGGCAGTTGCCGACACCAGGTAGGACCACCGGCCGGTCCCGCCCCGACCGCTGAGAGGGGAGCCGCGTGGATCCGCAGCCACCGCCCGGCCCTCCCGGTGACACGCCGCCTCGCGCCCGCAACGGGGCCGGGCACTACAAGCTGCCCGGGCCGCTGAGCAACCGCAGCGAGCTGCCCGTGGCGCCGAGCGCGCCGCGTATCCCGCGCGCCCTGCGTGCCTTCAACGGGATGCCGCCCGAGGAGCCCGCGGCGCCGCCCGACCCTCTGCCGCCGTCCGCCGCCGCGCCGGGACGTCCGCGCGAGCCGCTGACCATCCGCGACCTGCTCGAGGACCCCACGTCCGAAGGCCAGGTGGACGACGGCCGCCTCGCCGGCCTGCGCACGGCGCTGCGCAAGCTGCGCCGGGGGCAGGGGACCTAGAGGGGCTGCCGCCCCATGTAGCCGGAGTCGCGGTCGTGCCAGTGCCCGACGCTGTCCTCCTCGACGCGCCAGCAGAGGAACACCGGCTGCCCCTCGCGCTCGGCGGGGAAGTCGACCAGCCCGCTGGCCGGGTCGCGCACCACCACGCCGAGGCCCTCCAGCTCGGCGGAGAGCTTGGCGAACTCGTCGCCGCTCTCCAGCACCTGCCGCGCCGCCGCGCCGCCGCCGTTGCCCGAGGCGGCCGCGCGCAGCCGCTGCAAGGTGTCGCGGTCGGCCAGGGCCCGCTGCACCTCCTGCAGCCGCAGCAGCAGCGGACGCAGGCGAGGGATGAGCGCGTTGGCGTCGTCGAGGCTGAAGTTGGCGGCCGGCTCGTCGTCCATAGGCGGCGGATGCTACAGCGGCCCCGCCGCGCGCGTCAGTAGATGCCCAGCTCCAGCTTGGCCTCGTCCGAGGCCATCGTGCGCGGGTCCCAGGGCGGCGACCAGACCAGGTTGACGCGCACGTCCTCGACCCCGGGCAGCGGCGCGCAGACGGCGTGCGCCTGGGCCTGGATGACACCGCCCAGCGGGCAGTACGGCGAGGTCAGGGTGAGGTCGACGCTGAGCAGGCCGGCGTCGTCCAGCTCGACGTCGTAGACGAGGCCCAGCGAGACGATGTCGATGCCTATCTCGGGGTCGTAGACCTGGCCGAGTGCGGAGCGGATCAGCTCGGGGCTGGCCTTGACGTTGCCGTCGGCCGCGTCCGCGGTGGCGATGGGCCGCGCGGTGTCGATGGGCTGCTGGTCGGTGGTCTCGGGCTTGTCACTCATGGACGTGAGTCTCCTGGTCGTCGTCCCCCGCCGTCCCCTCCAGGCCGCGGAGCAGTGCGTTCCAGGGGAGGACGGCGCACTTGACGCGGACCGGGTACTGCCGGACGCCCTGCAGCGCCTCCAGGTCGCCGAGCTCCTCGGGGGCGCCGTTGGCGGTGAGCATGTCCTTGAAGCGATGGCCCAGGGCGGCTGCCTCCTCGCGGCTGCGCCCGGCCACCTCCTCGCACATCATCGAGGCCGAGGCCTGCGAGATCGAGCAGCCCCGCCCGGTGAAGCCGACGTCCTCGACCTCCCCGTCCTTGACCCGCAGGGTCAGGGTGACCTCGTCGCCGCAGAGGGGGTTGGAGGCCTCCACCGTCATGTCGGCGGGCTCCACCGCCCGCTTGCGGCGGGGATTGCGGTAGTGGTCGAGGATGATCTCCCGGTAGAGGTCGTCGTCGACGCTCGAAAATCCGACTGTCACGGTCAACATTGTACCCACCTGCCCCGCGGGCACGCGCCGGAGGGTGCCTGTGCGAGGCACGGGCATCTCTGTGCTAACGCGCCTTCCGGCTGGGCACCTGGGGTGCAACCCTGGTGCTGTGAGCGACGGACCCACCGCTGCGGCAATCCACGAGGGGACGGTCGAGGCCCTCGTCGACCAGGTGCGTGAGCTGCTGCGTTCCGAGGATGCACGCGAGCAGAGCCTCAACACGCGCGGAGGCACGGTCGCGGGCTTCGTCGGGCTCATCGTGCCGGTGTCCGCGGCCACCACCGCCAGCGTCTTCACGCCCGACTTGGCCGCACCGTGGAGGTGGATCGGCGTCGGCCTGCTCGGCGCCATCCTGGTGAGCCTACTGCTCACCATTTTCCTCGTGGTGCTCGGTGTGCTCGGCCCCACGGAAAGCGAGGGTTTCAGCATCACCGAGGTCCGCCGGTATCCCTCGATGGCGTCGGTCACCGAGAGCCGGGTGGCCACGCAGGGCCGCATCCTGACGGGGTTGGTCCAGGTGCTGGCGAGTGATCGGCGGCGGATCGGCAGAAAGGGCAGGGTGCTGCGGTGGGCCTATCGCGCACTTGTCGCGGCCGTCCTGCTCTTTGCGACCCTTGGGCTTCTCCTGGGTCTCCACGCGCTGAGGTTGATATGAGGGGTCGCGGCATCATCGCCACACGGAGAGTCCCCACCATGGGCACTGAGAACGACACATCCTGGACCGACGAGAGCCCATTCGGACACCCCCCTCTGATGGGCGGCTATCCGCTGAACAAACGCGAACAGCAGGCCGTCGATGAGGTCCTCACCGAGTACCGGCGAGCCCGTGCCCGCGAGTGCCCGGCAGAGGCGGAAGCCCCCGTCAAGGCCAAGCGCCGGTTCTGCTGACCGCAGGCTTCACAAGCGTTGTTTGACGCCTTCGCATGAGCGTCACACACTCCCCTGGCGCGGAATTTCGGCTTCGCCACGAGGAGAGCAGGGATGTCGGTCAGGGACGTGTACCAGCAGCTGCACGACGCGTTCAAGAGCATGGACGAGCCGGGCATTCGCGCGGTGGTGTCGGATGACGTCGAGTTCGTCATGCCGGGCATGACCACGCGGGGCGTCGACGCCTACATCGAGATGGCCCGGGTGTGGTGGAACGCCTTCCCGGACATGGCGCTGAGCAGCAGCGGCGTCTGCGTCGACGGCGACACGGCCGTCGAGGAAGGCGTGATGGCCGCCACCCACACCGGCCCCATGCCGGCACCGACCGGCGAGATGATCCCGCCGACCGGCAAGCGCGTCGAGATCGCCTACACGGACTGCTTCACCGTCCGCGACGGCAAGGTGGTCAGCGACCGGCTCTACATGGACCGGATGACCATGCTCGAGCAGCTCGGCCTCATCCCCGCGCCCGGAGCGCCCGCCGCCGCCGGCTGAGCGAACGCGGCGCAGCCGCGCCGCACCACTCAGACCCCGAAGACCCGCTTCACCTCGTGCAACGCGGCGCCGAGCGCGTCGACTTCGTCGTGCGTGGTGTAGAGGTACACCGACGCGCGCGCGGTGGCGGCGACGTCGAGACGGTGCATGAGCGGCTGGCAGCAGTGGTGCCCGGCGCGCACCGCGACGCCCTCGCGGTCGACGATGGTGCCGACGTCGTGCGGGTGCACGTCCGCCACGTTGAAGGACACCGCGCCGCCGTGCACGGCGAGGTCGCGTGGGCCGTAGACGGTGATGCCGCCGATCTCGTCGAGCATCGAGATCATGTGCTCGACGAGCGCCTGTTCGTGGGCGTGGATGCGGTCGAGGCCGATGGCGTCGAGGTAGTCGCAGGCGGCGGCGAGCCCCGCGGCGGAAGCCACGTCGGGCGTGCCCGCCTCGAACTTGTGCGGCACCGTGTTCCACGAGGAACGCTCCAGCTCGACGCGCAGGATCATGCTGCCGCCGCCCAGGAAGGGCGGCATGCGCTCCAGCAGCTCGGGGCGAGCCCAGAGCACGCCGACGCCCATCGGGCCGACCATCTTGTGGCCGGAGAAGGCCAGGAAGTCGCAATCGAGGTCGCGCACCGACACTGGCATGTGCGGCACGGACTGCGCCGCGTCGAGGCAGACCAGCGCGCCGTTGTCGTGGGCCAGCCGGGCGATCTCGCGCACCGGGTTGACGGTGCCGAGCACATTGCTCTGGTGCGCCAGCGAGACCAGCTTGGTGGGCCCGCCGGAGATGAGCGCGCGGGCGCGCTCCATGTCGAGGCTGCCGTCGGCGAGCACGGGGATGAAGGCCAGCTCCAGCCCGCGCCGCTCGGCGGCGAGCTGCCAGGGCACCAGGTTGCTGTGGTGCTCCATCTCGGTGAGCACCACGCGGTCGCCGGGCTGCAGCATCTCGCGCGCGTACGACGAGGCGACCAGGTTGAGCGCCTCGGTGGTGTTGCGCAGGAACACCACGCCGGAGGGATCCGGCGCGTCGATGAACCTGGCCACGCGCACCCGCGCCTGCTCGAACACGTCGGTGGCCTCGTTGCCGAGCGTGTGCACACCGCGGTGCACGTTGGCGTTCGAGGTGCGGTAGTAGTGGTCGACCGCGTCCAGAACCTGCAGCGGCTTCTGCGAGGTCGCCGCGGAGTCGAGGTAGACCAGCGGCCGGTCGCCGATGCGTCGCGCCAAGATGGGGAAGTCGACGCGGATGCGGGCGATGTCGAGCGGCGGCTCCGCGTCGCGTCGCGCGCTGCGCGGCGTCTCGACCGCGGTGGTCATGCCGCGTCCTCGCTGAGGGCGATGCGGATCTTGCCGTCCTCGACGGCCACCTGGTGCACCCGCACCGGCAGCACCGCGGGCAGCGCGGTGGGCTCGCCGCTGCGCAGGTCGAAGGCCGAGCCGTGCAGCGGGCACTCCACGGTGCAGAAGTCGCAGTCCAGCTCACCCTCGCTCAGCGACGCCTCGGCGTGGGTGCAGGTGTCGTCGACCGCGTAGAACTCACCGTCGCAGTTGAAGATGGCGATGGGCACGCCGTCGATCTCGACGCGCGCCGCGTGTCCCGGTGGGATGTCGTCGACAGCGGCGATGGTGATGAACTCGCTCACGGCGCGCCGTCCTCGCCGGGCGCCTCGACGCCGGCCTGCGAATGGCCTTCGATCTCCGCGTCGAGCAGGCGCCCGACCAGCTCCCGCACACCCGCGTGCGGGGCGCGGTCGAGCGCGTCCTGCATGAAGCCGCGGACGATGAGGCGGTCGGCCTCGTCGAGCGGCACGCCGCGGGATTCGAGGTAGAAGCGCTGGTCGTCGTCGATGTGGCCGGCGGTGACGCCGTGCGAGCAGCGCACGTCGTTGGCCTTGATCTCCAGTCGCGGGATGCCGCTGGCCTTGGCGCTGCCGCCGAGCATGAGGTTGCGGTTCTGCACGTAGCCGTCGGTGTGCTGCGCCTGCTTCTCGACGTCGATGAGCCCGCTGTAGACGCTCACCGCGCGGTCGCGCACGGCCACCTTGTGGAGCAGGTCGCTGTGCGTGTTCTCACCGCGATGGCGCTGCAGGGACTGCAGGTCGAGGTGCTGCGTCTCGTCGCCGAAGCAGACGCCGGTGAGCTGCGCGTCACTGCCGGTGCCGTCGAGCAGTGCGTCCCAGTACACCTTCTGCAGGCGGCTGCCCAGCGTGGCGCCGAAGATGCGCAGCCGCGCGTTGCGGCCGAGCGTGGCCCGATGGGTGGCGAAGTGCCAGGTGCCCGCGCCCCACTGCTGCACGACGTGGTAGTCGAGGCGTGCGCCGTCGTCGAGCGTCAGCAGCGTGGCCGCACTGCTGAGCAGCGCTGCGTGGCCGGCGGGCGAGGCGTAGGCGTCGACCAGGGTCAGCGAAGCGTTGGCGTCGAGCACCGCGACGGTGGCGGGGAAGACCGCGGAGCCCTCGCCGGCGGCGCTGTACGCGGCCCAGACCGGGACGCGCGCCTCGACGTTGGCGGGGACGTGCACGAAGACGCCGCCGTGCCAGAAGGCCTCCCAGAGGGCGAGGAACTTGGTCTCGCCCGCGCCGACGGTGGCGAAGGCGCGGCGCACCAGCTCGGGGTGCTGCTGCGCGGCTTCCTCGAGCGTGCTGACGATCACCCCCTGCGCCGCGAGCATGTCGGCGCCTTCGATGGCGCGCAGGCCGCGGCGGGTGGTGGCCAGGAACGCGGCATCGGGGGCGGCCTCGTCGCGCAGCGCGCGCATGGCCTCGACCAGCGCGTCGCCGTGCGTCGCGCCGGCGGGTGGCTCGACCACGAAGGCGTCGAGGTCCAGCTTGGAGACGTCGGTGCGGCGCCAGTCCTCGTCGCGCATGTGGTCGGGCATGGGCAGGGCGGCGAACGCCTCCCAGGCCGCGCGCCTGCGCTCGGCGAGCCAGGCGGGCGCCCCCACCACGCGCGCTTCGACTGCCGCCGCGCTGATCCCGCCGGCGGCGTTCTCGACGGTTGCTGCCACTTAGCCGACCGAGCCTTCCATCTGCACGGCGAGGAGACGGTTGAGCTCCACCGCATACTCCATCGGCAGCTCCTTGACGAACGGTTCGAAGAAGCCGTTGACGATGAGAGCGGTGGCCTCCGCCTCGGGGATGCCGCGCGAGGTGAGGTAGAAGATCTGGTCCTCGCCGATCTTGCTCACCGTCGCCTCGTGGCCGAAGGTCACGTCGGGGTTCTCGATGTCGCTGTACGGGTAGGTGTCGCTCTGCGACGCCTCATCGAGCAGCAGCGCGTCGCAGCGCACGTTGATCTTCACGTCGTGCGCCTTGGGATACACCTTGATGTGGCCGCGGTACGAGGTGCGGCCGCCGTCCTTGCTGATCGAGCGCGAGACGATGTTCGAGGTGGTGTGCGGCGCGACGTGGACGCACTTGGCGCCGGCGTCCTGGTGCTGCCCCTCACCGGCGAATGCCGCGGAGAGCACCTCGCCGTGCGCCCGCTCGCCCATCAGGTAGATGGCCGGGTACTTCATGGTCACCTTGCTGCCCAGGTTGCCGTCGATCCACTCGACGGTGGCGCCCTCGTAGGCGACCGCGCGCTTGGTGACTAGGTTGTAGACGTTGTTCGACCAGTTCTGGATGGTGGTGTAGCGGACGTGCGCGTCCTTGTGGGCGATGATCTCGACCACCGCGCTGTGCAGCGAGTCGGAGCTGTAGGTCGGCGCCGTGCAGCCCTCGATGTAGTGCACGTAGGAGCCTTCCTCGGCGATGATCAGCGTCCGCTCGAACTGGCCCATGTTGTCGCTGTTGATGCGGAAGTAGGCCTGCAGCGGGATGTCGACGCGCACGCCCGCCGGCACGTAGACGAAGGAGCCGCCCGACCACACCGAGCTGTTGAGCGCGGCGAACTTGTTGTCGTTGGGCGGGATGATGGTGCCGAAGTACTTGCGGAAGATCTCGGGATGGTCGCGCAGCCCGGTGTCGCAGTCGCTGAAGATGACGCCGAGCTTCTCCAGGTCGGCGCGGATGTTGTGGTAGACGACCTCGGAGTCGTACTGCGCACTGACGCCGGCCAGGAACTTGCGCTCCGCCTCGGGAATGCCCAGCTTGTCGAAGGTCTGCTTGATCGAGTCGGGCACGTCGTCCCAGGAGCGGCCGCCCTGCTCCTCCATGGGCTTGACGTAGTAGTAGATGTTGGCGAAGTCGATGCCGCTCAGGTCGGCACCCCAGGTGGGCATGGCCCGCTTCTCGAAGTGGGCCAGCGCCTTGAGGCGGAACTTGAGCATCCACTCGGGCTCGTTCTTGTGCGCCGAGATGGCGGCGACGACCTCCGGCGACAGTCCCTTCTCGGTGCGGAACACCGAGATGTCGACGTCGTGGAAGCCGTACTTGTAGTCCTTGGTCAGCTCGTGCGCTTCGACTGCCATCAGGCTGCTCCCGCGGCGACACCGAGGATCGGGTCGTAGCCCGTCTTCTCGATCTCGCGTGCCAGCTGAGCACCGCCCGACTTCACCACCCGGCCGGCGTGCAGCACGTGCACCACGTCCGGGGTGAGGAACTCGAGGATGCGGTAGTAATGGGTGATCAAGAGGATCCCCATGTCGGGTCCCGCCAGTCGCCTGACGCCTTCGGCCACGGTGCGCAGGGCGTCGACGTCGAGGCCGGAGTCGGTCTCGTCGAGGATGGCCAGGCGCGGCCGCAGCAGGGCCATCTGCAGGATCTCGGCGCGCTTCTTCTCGCCGCCGCTGTAGCCGTCGTTGACGTAGCGGCTGCGGAACTGCTCGTCCATCTTGAGCGCGTCCATCTCGCGCTTGAGCGCCTGCATGAACTCCCGCGCCGGCATCTCCTTGCCCAGCGAGCGCAGTGACGCCCTGAGGAAGTTCACCATGGTCACGCCGGGGATGGCGGTGGGGTACTGGAAGCTGAGAAAGAGTCCCAGCCTGGCTCGCTCGTCGGGGGTGAGGCTGAGCAGGTCGTGGTCGTCGAAGCTCGCCGTGCCGCCGGTGACGCTGTACTTGGGATGGCCCATCAGGGTGTAGGCGAGCGTGCTCTTGCCGGAGCCGTTGGGCCCCATCAGGGCATGGATCTCGCCGGCGGGGACGCGCAGGTCGACCCCCTTGAGGATCTCCTTGCCGTCGACCTCGGCGCGCAGGCCCTCGACGACCAGGGTGGGCTTCTCAGACATGGACTGCCTCGTGTTCGGTTGTGTTCTCG
>Ga0070709_10000173_pt1 | contig 40705 bp, 35 predicted proteins | sample LARL51metaG_FD_65449 | JGI IMG/M metagenome (GOLD analysis project Ga0070709, IMG submission 65449) | Corn, switchgrass and miscanthus rhizosphere microbial communities from Kellogg Biological Station, Michigan, USA - LAR L5-1 metaG | ecosystem: Host-associated > Plants > Roots > Rhizosphere ... | reverse complement strand
GTCGGCGGTGACCGCTGCCGCCGGGACGGTCATCCCGGACGGTACCCGCTGGACGGTGGTCATGGACGCCGATGGTCATCCCGCCGCCGCGATCTCGCCGGGCGGCACGTCGGTGACGGCGAACCTGGTCATCGTCGACGCTACGGCGCCCCTCGCGGCCGTCCTCGGGGCCGGTGCGCTGGCCGATGCCCCCGTGGACACGGTCGTCGTGGTAAGCCGCGGGCCGTCCGTGGTCGGCGTCTGGTCGGGCGACGACCTCATCGACGCGCTCGTGCACGGCGTCACCAGGGAAGCCAGCGCCGCGCTGCCCGGCGACATCCAGCTCCCTGGCCGGATCTCGAAGCGGGACATCACGCGCCTCTGCCGCCACGCCGAGGACGGCCGCGCGTGCGCGACGGTCCTCGTGGTCCCCGAGAAGCCGGACCCGATGCCGCCGTGCCCCGCCCAGACGGGAATCAGCGCGCACACGTTCGCCTGGTGATCCGGTGTGGGTTCAATCTTCAGCCAGGCCACGGGCTTCCTCGATAAGCGCTTCGTCCTCAACGTCGTGCTACCCGCGCTCGGCTTCTGGGGCGGCCTGGCCCTGCTCGCCGCCGGCGGCGTCGGCTGGGCCAGCGCGGCTCACTGGTGGTCGGCGCGCACCGGCTTCGAGCAGGCGCTAGTAGTCGGCGCGGCCGTCGCGGCCCTGTTGGTCTTCTCCTTCGTGGCCTCTGGCCTGGTCACGTCCCTTACCCGGCTGTGGGAGGGATACTGGCCCGGCGGCATGACGAGCACGATGGCTAAGTGGCGGATAGGCCGCCATCTCAACCGCTGGAACGCCCTTAATCTTGCCGACGACATCGGCTATATGAGCCGGTTCTACGGCTTCCCGGTTCGCAAGGCCGACGTCTTGCCGACCCGGCTCGGCAACGTGCTGCGCGCCGCCGAGGACTATCCCGGAGACGATGAGAGGTACGGCATGGACGCCGTCTTCTACTGGCCTCGGCTGTATATGATCCTGCCCGCGGACGTGCGCTCGCTGGCCCAGGACTACCGGTCCGGGCTGGACCGGATGATCCTGCTGGCGAGCCTGGCCGTGGCGTTCCCGCCGGCCGCGCTCATCGTCCTTGCGCTCGCGAACATCTCCTGGCTGGCGTGGGGGGTGGCGACGGTCGTTAGTATCTTGGTCGGCTTTGTCGGCTACCACGGCGCGGTCAGCGCCGCGTTCGCCTTCGGGGACGTGCTGCGCTCCTGCTTCGACAACTACCGCCGGACGCTGATGACACAGCTCGGCCTGACCCCGCCCGCCTCCCTGGAGGACGAGCGCAAGCTCTGGGGTGCGCTCAAGCAGCAGCTCTACCAGCGCGGCACCGATGACCAAACCCTGCTGGTATTCAGCAGCGGGACCGGCGATCACCAGCCGGACGCAGCTGGCCGACGAGGCCGTCGGGCAGGTCGCCGCCGACCGGGACACTCTCGCTGACTTGCGCCGACACTGTCCAGCAGCAACATCATAACGGCGCGGTTCCCCTTAAAGCGTGGGCACTACGTCCTGCGCGAGCACCGGGTCCAGCAGGCCGCCGAGCGGCTGCGCGCCGGGAACGTCCGCCGTGACTTCCAAGCAATCTGCGAAAAGGCAGGCTTGGGGCAGGAATGGACGCCACGAGAGCTACGCCACTCGTTCGTTAGCATGCTCTCGGCTGACAGAGTGGCCACCGAGGACATCTCCCACCTGGTCGGCCAGTCCAGCACACACGCTACCGAGCGCGTCTACCGGCACGAGCTACGGCCTGTGCTCCGGACGGGCGCCGAACGCATGGGCCGGATCTTCAGCCAGCGATCATGAACTTGGCAGTCAGTTGGCTGTCCGATGATCTTCATCAAGATCAATATATCCTCTGACCTGTGGAGCTAAGGGGACTCGAACCCCTGGCCTCTTGCATGCCATGCAAGCGCTCTACCAACTGAGCTATAGCCCCTCGGCTGTGGCGTCGACCCGCCGACAGCGCCACGCCAGTGTACAAGATCTGAGACGGTCAGCGGTCGTCGCTGAGGACTGGCTCGGGGAGTGTTCCAGCGTTGTGCTCGATGAGCCGCCACCTGCCGCGTCGACGGCCAAGTACCGACCAGGCGCAGTTGGCCAGCGGGCCGATCGCGCCCCAGAGGTCTTCGGGGAGACCGAGCAGGCGGGCAGCGCCCAAGCGCAACGCGGCTCCGTGGCTGACCACGACCGCAAGGGTCCCGGGTGTCAGGGTGTTGGCGATCCGCTCCATCGCGGCGCAGGCACGCTCGGCGACGCCCGCGGAGGTCTCTCCCTCCGGGGGGCGCCATTGCGAGTGCTCCACCGGGAAACGCGCGCGGATTTCGGTGTCGGTGAGCCCCTCCCAGAGCCCGCCGTAGCGTTCGCGCAGGTCCTTGTCCGGTGTCACGGCGAGCCCGGTGAGCCGGGCCAGCGGTGCCGCCGTTGCAGCAGCCCGGATCAGGTCGGAGGAGAAGATCGCGCTCGGCTGGAAGGCGGCGAGCAAGCGGGCGGCGCGTTCGGCCTGCTGCTGCCCGACCTCATCGAGAGGGATGTCGGATTGGCCCTGGAACCGGCCCTGCACGTTCCACTCGGTCTGCCCGTGCCGCCACAACACCAGCTTGACCGAGTGGTCAGGGGGACGCGCGCCCGCTTCCGGAGTGCGCGTACCAGGGTCCGGGGAGCGCCTATCAGGGTCTCGCGCACCGGAAGCGGAAGACGCGCGCCCCGCCGCGTCACGGCCCACTACGGGCACCTTCCTTCTTCGTGTGGGCGGCAAGCCCGCCCTCTCCGCGGGGCGGCCGGGCGTGGCAGTCCCGCCGGACGGCAATCCGCCCGTCGCCATATAACAGCTATTGGATTTCTCCCAGGTCAGAATCCTGGGCTGCGCCCGGCGCGCTGCGCGCTACGCCCACAGGCTCGGGCAACGGCACGCGCGGGCAGTCCTTCCAGAGCCGCTCAAGGGCGTAGTAAACCCGCTCTTCGGCATGCTGGACGTGGATCACGATGTCGAGGTAGTCCAGGAGTACCCAGCGGCCCTCCCGCTCACCTTCGCGGCGAACCGGCCGGGCACCGGCCTGCCGCAGCTTTTCCTCGATTTCGTCCACGACGGCGCGTATCTGACGGTCGTTCGCGGCCGAACAGAGCAGGAACACGTCTGTGATGACGAGTTGCTCGCTGACGTCGTACGCGATGATGTCCGCAGCGAGCTTCTCAGCTGCGGCCTCGGCCGCGATCTGTGCAAGCTCGACGGCCCTGGCGGTAGCTGTCACGTGTTGTGCTCGGCCTCCTCAGGTCTTCCTTCCTGCTTCTCCAGGGCCCGTGTGCGGCGCTGACCACGCCGCTGCGGCCCCGCTGGGGGTGCAGGTGCCTTTCCAGGGTAACCCGCCGTGACGCCTCCAGGCCCTCCCCGGCGGGTGAGTCCGCGTTTCGGGCCCAGGCCCCGACCCCGGCACCGCTCCCGGCCACGCGGCGGGGTCCGCAGTCAGGCGTCGCCGCTGCGGTACAGCTCGCGCTTGGCGATGTACTGGACGATGCCGTCCGGCACGAGGTACCAGATCGGCTCCCCCTCGGCGACGCGCTGCCGGCACCCGGTCGAGGAGATCGCCAGCGCCGGGATCTCCACCAGGCTCACCTTGTCCTCGGGGAGGCCCCGATCGGAGAGCCGGTGTCCTGGCCGGGTGCAGCCGACAAAATGCGCGAGCGTGAACAACTCGTCCACGTCCTGCCAGGACAGCATCCGCGACAGCGCGTCGGCGCCGGTGATGAAGTAGAACTCCGCATCCTGCCCGCGCTCCGCGCGCAGGTCACGCAGGGTGTCGATGGTGTAGGTCGGGCCCGGGCGGTCGATATCCAGCCTGCTGACCGAGAACCGCGGGTTCGATGCGGTGGCGATCACGGTCATCAGGTACCGGTCCTCGGCGGCCGACACCTTCTTGTCCAGCTTCTGCCAAGGCTGGCCGGTGGGCACGAAAACCACTTCGTTGAGGGCGAAGATGTGCGCCACCTCGCTGGCCGCGACCAGGTGGCCGTGGTGGATGGGGTCGAACGTGCCGCCCATCACGCCGATCCTGATCTTGCCTCCAGTTCCCATCCCCAGACTTTAGCGACCCGCGCATCCGCCGTGAGCAGCACACCGGCCCCGTGGTCAGTCCAGGCCGGGCAGGGGCGCGGCGCCGTCCCGCCACCGGACGACCCGGACCGCCTTGCCCACCTCGCTGCGCGGCACCGTGCCCGGGGGCAGGACCCGGACCGCGACGCCGACCCCGAGTTCCGCGCGGAACCTGGCCTCCAGTTCCCCGGGCCCCGGCGACTGCCCCGCTCCGGAGCCGGCCGGCCCGGCACCGGACGGTGAGCCGGTAGCGGCAGCCGTTTTGTACTCGCAACAGACGATCAGCCGGCCCGCAGCTTCGCGCTCATCGACCACCAGCAGATAGTCCGGACCCATGGCGGGCGAGGCGAGCAGCACGCGCTCCACCTCGCTGGGGTAGACGTTCACGCCGCGGAGCACCAGCATGTCGTCGCGCCGGCCGGTGACCTTGCTCATCCGGACCAGCGTCCGGCCGCACGCGCAGGTGCCCCGGCGCAGCGATGAGATATCCCCGGTCCGGTACCGCAGCAGCGGCAGCGCCTCCCTGGTCACCGTGCTGAACACCAGTTCGCCGGGGACGCCGTCGGGCACCGGCGCGCCGGTTTCCGGGTCCACAGCCTCGACAAGGAAATGGTCCTCGTTGACGTGCAGGCCGTCCGCCGCCTCCAGGCACTCGGCCGCCACCCCCGGGCCGATGACCTCGGACAACCCATAGATGTCCAGGGCCGCCACGCCGAGCAGTTCCTCGATACGGGCGCGCATCTGGCCGGTCCAGGGTTCGGCGCCGAACAGGCCCGCCTTCAGCGTCAGCCCTTCCCCCGGCCCGGCGCCCGCCGCGGCCAGCGCCTCGCCCAGCCGGATCGCGTACGACGGGGTGCAGGTCAGGATGTCCGGGCGTAGGTCGCGGATCAGCGTAACCTGCCGGGCTGTCATGCCGCCGGACACCGGGACCACCGTGGCGCCAAGCTCGATCGCGCCCTGGTGGATGCCCAGCCCGCCGGTAAACAGCCCATACCCATAGGCGTTGTGGATGGTGCTGGCGCGCGTCGCGCCCGCCGCCGCCAGCGCCCGCGCGCACATCCGCGCCCACAGGGCCAGGTCCGCGCGGGTGTAGCCGACGAGCGTGGGCCGGCCGCCGGTACCGCTGGAACCGTGCACGGCGACCAGGTCCTCTGGCGGAACTTCCAACATGCCATACGGATATGCCGCCCACAGGTCAGCCTTGGCGACCATGGGGAGCCGGGGCAGGTCGGCAAGAGTGACGTCGTCCGGGGCGGTCACGCCCGCGGCGCGCAGCCGCTCTGCCTGGACGCCGGCGGTGCCGAGCAGCCGTCCGACCAGGGCCCGCAGCCGGGACTCCTGCAGGCTGGCGAGTTCCTCGGCGGGCATGGCCTCCGCGCTGGGCTCGAACATCCGCCTCACCTTCCCCGCCTGGCTTCCGGCCATCCTGCCATGATCCCCCGGTGCCTGGCGGGGTTAGGCCCCCTGCCAGTGGTGGGCCTGGATCCCCTGCTCGGGCGCTCCGGCGGGCACATAGCATCGGGGTATGAACACGGTGCCGGATCGTGCCCGGGTACGCCTGCCCGGGATCTCCTCGCGCGCTTACGAGCATCCCGCCGACCGCTCGGCGCTGGTGGCGATGCGCAAGCTGACCGGCTTCGACGTGCTGCTCAAGCGGCTCGCCAGCCTGTTCTCCGACCGGAGCCTGCGGCTGCTGTTCCTGGCCAGCTCGGTCCGGGCCTCGACCGAGCAGTTCCCGCGCCTGTACGAGCTGCTGCTCGACGGCTCCTCGATCCTGGACCTGCCCGAGGTGCCCGAGCTGTTCATCTCCCAGGACCCGATCCCCAACGCGATGACGCTCGGCTCGGACAAGCCGTTCATCGTGCTCACCACGGGCCTGGTGGACCTGATGGACGAGGAGGAGATCCGGTTCATCATCGGCCACGAGCTGGGCCACGCGCTGTCCGGCCACGCGGTCTACCGGACCATGCTCTACCACCTGACCCGGCTCGCCACCAGGCTGGCCTGGTTCGCGATCGGCTACATCGGGCTGCGCGTGATCATCGCGGGCCTGGAGGAGTGGTACCGCAAGTCCGAGCTGTCCTGCGACCGGGCGGGCGTGCTGGCCGGGCAGGACCCCTCGGCGGGGCGGCGGGCCCTGATGAAGATCGCTGGCGGCGCCACGATGTCCGAGCTGAGCCACGACGCGTTCCGGCAGCAGGCCCACGAGTACGACGCCGTGCCCGACGTCAGGGAAGGGCTCATCAAGCTGCTGCAACTGCAGGGCAACACGCACCCGTTCGCCGTGGTGCGGTTCGCCGAGCTGGACCGGTGGGTGGCCGAGGAGGACTACGAGGCGATCCTGTCCGGCGAGTACCCGCGCCGCGAGGACGACCCGCATGTCTCGGTCACCGACGAGATCAAGGCCGGGGCCAAGTCCTACCAGGACTCGTGGAACCGGACCTCGGACCCGTTCGTGGGGCTGGTGAAGGGCTTCGCGGAGAGCGCCGCCGGGGCGGGGGCGTCGCTGTTCAGCGGAATCTTCGGCCGTCCGGGGAACGGCCCGGGCAACGGCGGGTCCGGGTCGGGGTCAGGCCCAGGCTCAGGCTCGGGCGGCTCGGACTCCGACTGACCGGGAAGCCGTCCGGCTGAAGGCTTCCGGGGCTAACCCGGCCGCCGGAGGCAGGGCGGCCCGGAATCGTATGTCGCCGTTGTGGCAACCGCGACAAAAGAATGTCGCCGTTGTGGCAACGGCGACAAACACAGCCAAGAGGAAGCCGTCCCGCCTGGCACAGTGGCCGCAGGGGTCACAACCGTACGCAGCGCCTGGCGGCGCGGCGGGGGTGATGGCGCGACGGCCGGCCCCGGTTTCAGGCCGGGGCGCGGCTGAGGATCACGAGGTCGTCGCGGTGCACGACTTCGCGCTCGTAGCCGGGGCCCTTCCGGGCGGCGAGCCACCGGGTGGACCGGCCCATCAGCGCCGGGATCTCGGCTGCGTCGTAGTTGACCAGGCCGCGCGCGACGACCTGGCCATCGGGGCCGGACAGATCGACCGGGTCGCCCGCGTCGAAGTTGCCCTCGACCCCGGTGATGCCCGCGGGCAGCAGGGACGCCCGGCTGGCCACGACCGCGCGGACCGCGCCCGCGTCGAGCGTCAGCGTGCCCCGGGCGGACGCGGCGTGCGCCAGCCACAGTTGCCGGGTGGCGGGGCGGCGGTCGTGCGGGGCGAAGTAGGTGCCGGCCGGCTCCCCGGCCAGGGCAAGCGCCGCCTGGTCAGCCCGGGCCACCACCGTGGGGATGCCCGCCTCGGTGGCGATGAGCGCCGCGTCCACCTTGGTGACCATTCCCCCGGTGCCCACGCGCGCGGGCGCACCACCCTGCCCCGGTGCAGCCGGGCGGCCCGGCGAGCCGAGGGTAATGCCGTCCAGGTCGGCACGGTGCTGCACCCGGCGGATCCGCCGCGCCCCGGGGTGGCGCGGGTCGAAGTCGTAGAGCCCGTCCACGTCCGACAGCAAGATCAGCGCCCCGGCCCGGACCACGTGGGCGACCAGGGCGGCGAGCCGGTCGTTGTCGCCGAATCTGATCTCGTCGGTGGCGACCGTGTCGTTCTCGTTGACCACGGGCAGGACGCCCAGTTCGAGCAGCCGGTTCAGGGTCCGCTGCGCGTTGCGGTAGTGCACGCGGCGCATCAGGTCGTCGGCGGTCAGCAGGATCTGCCCGGCCTGTACCTCGTGCCGGGCGAACGCGGCCGTGTACACCGCGACAAGCAGGCCCTGGCCCACGCTCGCGGCGGCCTGCTGGGTAGCCAGGTCCCGGGGCCGACGGGCCAGCCCCAGCGGCGCCAGTCCCGCCGCGATCGCCCCGGAGGAGACCAGCACCACCTGGGTGCCCGTGCGCACCCGGGCCGCGAGCACCCCGGCCAGCGCCGCGACCCGGCCCTCGTCGATCCCGCCGTCGGCGGTGGTGAGCGAGGACGAGCCGACCTTGACCACGACCCGGCGGGCGGCGGCGATGTCGTCCCGGTCGTCCTGCCCGTCCTGGCTCTCCTGCCCGTCCTGACTGTCCTGACTGTCCTGGGTGGGCTGATCGGCCGGGGCGTCCGTGGTCACCAGGGCAGCCGTTCATCGGTGCCGCGGGGCCCCAGCCCGTGCGGCGAGCCGGCCGGCACATCCGGGTCCCAGTCGAACACGACCGCATCATCGGGGTCCCCGATGGCCACCTCGGCGCCCGCCTGGGCCCCGGCCTCGGCCAGCGCCTTCTCGACCCCGATCCGGGCCAGCCGGTCGCCGAGGTAACCGACCGCCTCCGCGTTGCTGAAGTCGGTCTGCCGCACCCACCTGGCCGGCTTCTGCCCGCGCACCATGAAGCTGTTCGCGCCGGTGCGGACCACCTCGAACTCGGGCCCGCCCGCGGCGGGCGGCCTGATCACCTGCCGGGTGGGCTCCGGTGGCGGGGCCGCCGCGCGGGCCGCGGCAACCACCCGGCCCACCGCGAACGCGAAGTCCCGTACGCCCTCGTGGGTGGCCGCGGAGATCTCATGAACCTCCAGGCCACGGCCGGCCAGGACCTCGCGGGCCCGTTCGGCCACCGCCCGCGCCTCCGGCACGTCGATCTTGTTCAGGGCGACGATCCGCGGCCGGCCGGCCATATCGGCGCCGGTGGCCTCGGCGTAGGCGGCCAGTTCCGCCTCGATCGTGTCCAGGTCGGTCACGGGATCCCGGTCCGGCTCCCCCGCCGGGCCCGCGGCGCAGTCGAGCACGTGCACCAGCACTACGCAGCGTTCCACGTGGCGCAGGAAGTTCAGGCCAAGGCCCTTGCCGCTGCTCGCACCGGGAATCAGCCCGGGCACGTCGGCCACCACGAACTGGGTGTCGCCGGCCTCCACCACGCCGAGGTGCGGGGTGAGCGTGGTGAAGGGGTAGTTCGCGATCTTGGGCCGGGCCGCGGACATGGCCGAGATCAGCGAGGACTTGCCCGCGTTGGGGAAGCCCACCAGGCCCGCGTCGGCCACGGTCTTGAGCTCGAGCACCAGGGTCTGCTCGACGCCCGGCTCGCCGCGCAGCGCGAACCCGGGGGCCCTGCGCCGGGGCGAGGCGAGCGCCGCGTTGCCCAGCCCGCCCCGGCCGCCCTCCTCGGCCACAAACCTGGTCCTGGCGCCCACCAGGTCGGCGAGCACCTCGCCGTCCAGCGCCTTGACCACGGTGCCGTCGGGGACGGTCACCACCAGGTCCGCTCCGTCGGCGCCACTGCGGTTCGAGCCGGAGCCCTGCTTGCCGTTGCCAGCGCGGCGCACCGGCCTGCGGTGCAGGTCGAGCAGCGTGGCCATGCCCGGGTCGACCTCGAAGATGACGTCGCCGCCGCGGCCGCCGTTGCCGCCGTCGGGCCCACCGAGCGGCTTGAACTTCTCCCGGTGCACCGACGCGCAGCCGTGCCCGCCGTCACCCGCCTTGACCGTGACGGTGACGTGGTCGGCGAACTCGGCCACTTGTCGATCCCTTCTGGTGGCCACATGACTATAGGGCGGACCGTCTGGCGGTCCGCCCTGGTGTGGCTCGATTAAAACCCGCGGCGGACTAGTCCGCCGGCGCGCCCGCTTCCGCGACCACGCTCACGGCCCTGCGGTTGCGCACGCGGCCGAACGTGACCACGCCGGTGAGCAGTGCGAACAAGGTGTCATCCTTGCCACGGCCGACGCCCGGGCCGGGGTGGAAGTGGGTGCCGCGCTGGCGCACGATGATCTCGCCCGCGTTGACCTGCTGACCGCCGAACCGCTTGACGCCCAGCCGCTGCGCGGAGGAGTCCCGGCCGTTCCGGCTCGATGACGCGCCCTTCTTGTGTGCCATCGTCAGCTCTTCTTCCTCGCCGCGGCCTTCCGCTCGGCACTGATCCCGGTGATCTTCACCTGGGTGTAGCGCTGGCGGTGGCCCATCCGTCGCCGGTAGCCGGTCTTGTTCTTGTAATGGATGATGTTGATCTTGGGCCCGGCTACCTCGCCCAGGATCTCCGCGGTGACCTGGTAATGGCCAAGCTCGCCTGGATCGCTGATGACCTTGCCATCATCGACGACGAGCACGGCCGGCAGCGTCACGCTGGAACCGACCTCACCGGCAAGCGTGTCGACGGTGAGGACGTCGTCCACCGACGCCTTCTCCTGCCTGCCACCGCAGCGCACGATCGCGTACACCGAAGAACTCTCTCTCTGCTTGTCCGGGCCCAACGCGCTGTTCCGCTGCTAGCGGACCACAGGCACGAAGAGGGGCTCGCCAGCTTTGCACCGGGCACCCTGGGAATCCGGCCCTGGATCCGTCCTGCGCGCTGGCACCCCAGGCTATCAGACCCCGGCGGCCGCCGATGCCTCGGACGCCGCCTGCCCGTCGGTGCTCACCGCCGCATCCGGCGGGCCCGGCTCCCGGGTGGCGGCCCGCCGCCGGCGCCGACCGCCGAACGACTGGCCCGCCGCACCGTTCCCGGCCGCCTCGGCGGCTCCGTCCTGGTCAGCGCGATGATCGGTCGCGGTGCCCGGCTCGCTGGGGGCAGCAGGATCGCCGCCGCCAGCAGGAACGGCATCGCCGGGGCCGGACGCGACAGCGCCGGACGCGGCGGTATTCCCCGCGGAGATGCTGGCCGCTGGCGTCTCGGCGGTGCGATCGGCGGCAGGCGTCTCGGCGGTGCGGTCGCCCGCGGGCTTGCCGCCGGCGTCGGCACCGCCGGAGTCGGCCTTGCCCTGCCGCTGCCGCCTGCCGTCCCTGCCCTTGCCGTCCCTGGAGGCCTTGCCCTCCTTGCCGTCCTTGGCGGCCGCGCCGTCGGGCCGGGCGCGGTGCTGGTGCTGGTGCTCCGCCCCATCCATGGAGATCAGCAGGCCGCGCCCGTTGCAGCACTCACAGGTCTCGGAGAACGCCTCGAGCAGCCCGGAACCGACCCGCTTGCGGGTCATCTGCACCAGCCCGAGCGAGGTCACCTCGGCCACTTGGTGCTTGGTCCGGTCCCTGGCCAGGCACTCGAGCAGCCGCCGCAGCACCAGTTCGCGGTTGCTCTCAAGCACCATGTCGATGAAGTCGATCACGATGATGCCGCCGACGTCGCGCAGCCGCAGTTGCCGCACGATCTCCTCGGCGGCTTCCAGGTTGTTACGGGTGACGGTCTCTTCGAGGTTGCCGCCCTGGCCGGTGAACTTGCCGGTGTTCACGTCCACGACGGTCATGGCCTCGGTGTTGTCGATGACCAGCGAACCACCGCTGGGCAGCCACACCTTGCGCTCGAGCGCCCTGGCCAGGTGCTCGTCGACCCGGTAGTGCGCGAACGCGTCCTCGTCGCTTTGCCAGTGCTCAAGCCGGTCGGCCAGGTGCGGCGCCACGTAGCGGACGTACTCGTCCACCAGGTCCCAGCCCTCGTCACCGGAGACGACCAGCTTGGTGAAGTCCTCGTTGAAGATGTCCCTGACCACCCTGATGGTCAGGTCGGGCTCGCTGTAGAGCAGTTCGGGCGGGCTGGCCGACTTGGCCTTTCGCTCGATGCTCTCCCACTGCGCGGCCAGCCTGGCCACGTCGTGGGCGAGTTCCTCCTCGGAGGCACCCTCGGCCGCGGTCCGCACGATGACGCCGGCGTTCTCGGGCATGACCTGCTTGAGGATCTGCTTGAGCCGGGTGCGCTCGGTGTCGGGCAGCTTGCGGCTGATGCCCATCATCGACCCGCCGGGCACGTACACCAGGTAGCGGCCGGGCAGGCTGGCCTGGCTGGTCAGTCGCGCACCCTTGTGCCCGACCGGGTCCTTCGTCACCTGGACAAGCACCGACTGGCCGGACTTGAGGGCCAGCTCGATGCGCTTGGCCTCGCCCTCCAGGCCACTCGCGTCGAAGTTCACCTCACCCGCGTACAGGACGGCGTTACGGCCCTTGCCGATGTCGACGAAGGCGGCCTCCATCGACGGCAGGACGTTCTGGACCTTGCCGAGATACACGTTGCCGACCAAGGACTGATGGCCGCCACGGTCCACGTAGTGCTCGACAAGCACCTTGTCCTCGAGCACCGCGATCTGGGTCCGCTCCCCGCGCTGCCGGACCACCATGACGCGGTCCACCGCCTCGCGCCGGGCCAGGAATTCCGACTCGGTGATGACCGGCGGGCGGCGGCGCCCGGAGTCGCGGCCCTCGCGGCGCCGCTGGCGCTTGGCCTCCAGCCGGGTGGACCCGCGGACGACCTGCACTTCGTCACCGGAGTCGTCGCCGGAACGGGCCGGGCGCACGTGCACCACGGTGTTCGGCGGGTCGTCCGGCCCGGTCTGGTCCGCGTCGGCCGCCGAGCCACGGCGGCGCTTGCGCCTGCGCTTGCGGCTGCCGCCTCCGGCGGCCTCCTCCTCGTCGCCCTCGCTGGCCGTGTCCGCGTCCTGCTCTCCGGCCGAGGCGCCCGCCTGGCGTGCCCCGGCGTCGGCGTCGGATTCTCCGGCGGCCTGGGCCCCGTCGGCCGCTGCCGCGTCCTGGCCGCCATCCGTCTCGGCGCCACGGCCGCGGGAGCGCGATCCACGGCGACGCCGGCGGCGGCCCGCGCCTTCGGCCTCGCCATCGGCGGGCTCGGCTTGGTCATCGGCTGCGGCCTGCTCCTCTACCGCGCGGTCCGGGGTGGCCGCAGCGGCCGCGGCGGGCGCGGGCGACGTTTTCGCGGGCGCCTGGAAGATCACCTGCGGTGGCTGGAAGGTCGCGGCCGGCACCCCCGGCGCCTCGGTGTGTGCCGGGGCAGGCGGCTGTCCGGCGGCGGGGGTGGCTGCGCCGGTGACCGGCGAGGCGGAGCCGGTGAACGGCGTGGCCGGGCTGCCGAACGGGGCGGCGAACGGCACCATCACCGGGCCTGCCGAGCCGGGCGCGCTGCCAGAAGGGCTGCCGGCGGCCGGGCCACCAGCCGCTGCAGCGCCGGCGGCCGGGGCACCGGTGACGCCGGTGGCCGGGGCCTGGCCGGTAGTGCTGCCTGCATCCGGCGACGCCGGGGCTGCTCCTGCTCCGGCTCCCCCCGCACCACCGTCATCGCTGGACGCGGCGGCGCGGGCGGGGCTGCGCCGGGTGCGCCTGGCCGGCCGGCGCGTGGCGGTGCCACCATCAGCCTGGTCACCGGCCGATTCCGGAGCGGCCCCGGGCGGAGCGGCCCCGGACGCGGCCACGGCGCGCGCGTCGGCAGCGGAGGTGTCCGCAGCGGACGCGGGCACGGCGGCCCCAGGCTCGGCCGCAGGCGCGGTGGCCTGCGGGGTTTCCTGCGGTGCCGGATCGGCAGCGGGCTTGGCCGTCCGCCGTCTGGTGGTGCGTTTGCGCGGCGCCGCCGTGGCGGCGGGCGCGTCGGTCAGGCCAGACGGGCCATTGCTGCCCGACCCGTCACTGCTGGACCCTGTGTCGTGTAGCTCGCTGTCGAGCATCCGGGCTATCTCCCGTCAAGCTCCCGGGCGCGGACGGCCGCAACGGCCCGTCCGCTCCGCGCGGGAGCTGGTCGCACGCGACATCCCGGCGGGCACCTGCCGACTCGGCGGTGCCCCCGGTGCGCGTTATCTCCAGTTGTGGTCCTCCTGGCATGCTCCGCACCCGCGGCTGCGGTGCCGCATCCGGCTGCAGCAGCTCCGCGGGCACTGTGAGCCCGCTTGCCGCGGCAGCGGCGCCGACACCGTCCACGCTGAGCGCGCCCTGCGCCAGCCGGGTCACCAACGGTGGTGACGACGGCGCGAGGGCGGCCAGGCGGCGAAGCGCGGCCAGGATGTCGTCAGGCCGGACGGCAGGTATGACATGCCGAACAACCATTCGAAGTATGGCATTCCCGGCATCGCCGCCCTCGGCGGCGCACCGGTCGGTTCCCATTGTGATCACTGCGGCGCGGGCGTCCATACGCCGCGGCCCCTTGCTGGTGAGGCGCTCGACCTCCAGGCTGTCGCAGGCGAGAAACTCGTCTACGGCCCGGGCTGCGTCGGCCGATGACACGCCGGGCAGGACCACCTGCCACAGGGACGCCTCCAGCGGAAGCGCACCCAGCGCGGGCGGGGCCTGCATCACCTCGATCACGTCAATCCCGTCTGGCAGGGCCGCGTCAAGCCGTTCCCGTACCTCGGATACGGCACACGCCCCTGTGAGCCCGAGCTCCAAGTACTCGGCCTCGCTCGCTGCTCCTGTCGGGGCTGCGCCAGCGTAGGAGATCTTCGGGTGCGGCGTGAAACCGGCGGAATAGGCGATGGGCAGCCCTGCCCGGCGAACTCCCCGTTCAACGGCACGCGCGATATCCAAGTGACTGGCGAAACGCATCCTGCCTCTTTTAGCGTACCGGACGACCAGCCGGCAGGTCACCGCGGGCGCGCCCGGGCCCGGTGCCCCCTGGCCAGGCACGCTCAGCCCCCTGCCCTGGCCGGCACGGTCGGCAGCGGGAGCAACGTCGCCCCGCTGGGCCCGGTCTGGATCTCGGTGCCCATGGCCGGGCAGACCCCGCAGTCGTAACACGGCGTCCAGCGGCAGTCATCGACTTCCCGCGCGCCCGAGGTGTCGCGTGCGTCCTCCCAGTCCTGCCAGAGCCAGTCGCGGTCCAGCCCGGCGTCGAGGTGGTCCCACGGCAGCACCTCGCTGTACTCGCGCTCCCGGGTGGTGTACCAGTCCAGGTCGACCGGCTCGTTGGCCAGGGCCGCGGCGGTGCAGCGCTCCCAGCGGTCAAAGGAGAAGTGCTCGCTCCACCCGTCGAAGCGGGCACCGTCCGTCCACGCCGCCTTGATCACCTTGGCGACCCGCCGGTCGCCGCGGGACAGCAGGCCCTCGATGATCGAGGGGCGCCCGTCGTGGTAGCGGTAGCCCACCGCGCGCCCGTACCCGGGGTCGGAGCGCAGCGCCGCGCCGAGGCTGCGCAGCCTCGTGTCCACCGTCTCGTGGGCCTCCTGGGCGGCCCACTGGAACGGGGTGTGCGGCTTGGGCACGAAGGCCCCGATCGACACCGTGCACCGGATGTCCCGCCGGCCGCTCGCCTCCCGCCCGGCCTTGATGACCTTCTTGGCGAGGTCGGCGATGGCGGCCACATCCTCGTCGGTCTCGGTCGGCAGGCCGCACATGAAGTAGAGCTTGACCTGGCGCCAGCCGCTCGCGTACGCGGTGGTGACGGTCCGGATCAGGTCATCCTCTGTGACCATCTTGTTGATCACCTTGCGCATCCGCTCGGTCCCGCCCTCCGGGGCGAACGTGAGGCCGGACCGGCGGCCACCACGGGCCAGTTCGTTGGCGAGCGTGACGTTGAACGCGTCCACCCGGGTGGAGGGCAGGGACAGCCCAAGGTTGGCGCCCTCGTAGCGGTCGGCCAGGCCCTTCGCGATCTCGTTGATCTCGCTGTGGTCGGCGCTGGACAGCGACAGCAGGCCGACCTCGGCGAAACCGCTGGCCGTCACCCCCTGCTCGACCATGTCCCCGATCGTGGTGATGCTCCGCTCACGTACCGGCCGGGTGATCATGCCGGCCTGGCAGAACCGGCAGCCCCGGGTACAGCCGCGGAAGATCTCGACGCTGAACCGCTCGTGCACCGACTCGTGCACCGGCACCAGCGGGCGGCGCGGGTAGGCCCAGTTGTCCAGGTCCATGACCGTGTGCTTGGCAACGGTGTGCGGCACGCCCGGCCGGTTCGGCGCGACCCGCCGGATCCGGCCGTCGGGCAGGTAGTCGACGTCGTAGAAGCGCGGGACATACACCCCGGCCCCGGTCGCCAGCCGCAGCAGCAGCCCGTCCCTGCCGCCGGGGCGGCCCTCCCGCTTCCACCCCCTGATCACCTCGGTGATGGCGAGCACCGCCTGCTCACCGTCGCCGAGCACGGCGCCGTCGAGGAACTCGGCGATCGGCTCGGGGTTGAACGCGGCGTGCCCGCCGGCCAGCACGATCGGGTCGCCCTCGCCCCGGTCCGCGGCCGCCAGCGGGATGCCCGCCAGGTCGAGCGCGGTCAGCAGGTTCGTGTAGCCAAGCTCGGTGGCGAAGCTGATGCCGAACACGTCGAAGTCCCGCACCGGGCGGTGCGCCTCCAGGGTGAACTGCGGCACCCCGTGCTCGCGCATCAGGTGCTCCAGGTCGGGCCACACGCTGTAGGTGCGCTCAGCGAGCACCCCGGGCCTTTCGTTCAGCACCTCGTACAGGATCTGCACGCCCTGGTTCGGGATGCCGACCTCGTACGCGTCCGGGTACATCAGCGCCCACCGGACCTCGGCGGCATCCCAGTCCTTGACCACTGAGTTCAGCTCGCCGCCCACATACTGGATGGGCTTACGGACCAGCGGGAGCAGCGGCTCCAGCCGCGCGAACACCGATTCTGCGCCCATGCCCTCAGCTTACCGACGCCGCACGCAGCCCACGCAGGTCCGCGCCGCGGCGCGTGCGGCAAGCCGCTCGGCGCTGATCCCCGCGCCACAGACCTGGCAGATGCCGTAGCTGCCATCCGCCAGCCGGGCCAGCGCCGCCTCGATCTCGGCCAGGTCCTCCCGGGCCGCGTCCGCCAGCGCGGCCACATGCTGCCGTTCGAACGCGAGCGTGGCGCCCTCGGGGTCGTGCTCGTCGTCGGCGCCGGCATCACGCGCCGCTGCCACGATGCCACCGAACTCGCGTTCGAGCGAGGCCAGCCGGGCCAGTGCGCGCTCGCGCGCGGCGGCCAGGGCCGCGCTTGTGTCTGCCTGCTCCGACATGGCTCCTCCCCCGGACATCTTCGCAGCCCGGGCCGGCGAGCCCGGTTTCGCGCGAGCCGCCGGCATCGGGCAGGCTGGTCCCATGGCAGATGAACTGACGCTGATGGCCGTCCACGCGCACCCGGACGACGAGGCCTCGAGCACCGGCGGCGTGCTCGCCACCTACTCCGGGCAGGGGATCCGCACGGTCGTAGTGACCTGCACGAACGGTGAGTTCGGAGACGCCCCCGGTGGCGTGAAGCCCGGCGAGGACGGCCACGATGCGCAGACGGTGGCCCAGTTGCGGCTGGCGGAGTTGCGCGAGGCGGCCAAGATACTCGGGGTCAGCGACCTGGAAATGCTGGGGTACCACGACTCGGGGATGCCCGACTGGGACTACAAGGACCGGCCGGAGGCGTTCTGCAACGTTCCACTGGAGGAGGTGACCGGCCGGGTTGGCGCGCTGATCGGGCAGTACCGGCCGCAGGTGGTGGTCAGCTACGACCCCGAGGGCCCCTACCAGCATCCCGACCACGTGCATGCTGCCCGCGCGGCCGCGGCGGCGGCGCAGGCCACCGGCATCCCGGCCAAGTTCTACCTCACCTCGATGCGCCCCAGTTCCTGGCAAAAGATTTGGGCAGCGCTACGAGAGCTCGGGGAAGACGTGCCCGGGCCGCGCAATGTCACGCCGGAGATGCGTGCTCAGATGGCCGAGGCCGAGGCTCGCATCACCACGACAATTGACATAAGGCCGGTGCTGTCCCGCAAGCGGGATGCGTTGTTCGCACATTCCAGCCAGATCCAAGAATCGTGGTTCAGCAAAATCCCGGCGGACATCGCCGAGGACGCGTTCGGCTACGAAAGCTTCATCAGGGCCAGCGACTCCACTGGGACGCCGCTGCCCGAGGACGATCTGTTCGCTGGCCTGCGCGGCTAGCCACACGTTCCCGGTCAGCGGAAAACCACAGGTGGGAGCCGTCACACCCGGAGTTAATGAGCGGCGTACTCCCCCGGAGACCCCGGGCGGTGATTTCGCTGTGGCCGTCAGCCCGCGGGCATTCCCGCACGGCGGTGCCCGGCCTGCGGACGGCGGGTGGGGCCCAGCGCCGCGACGGCGGCCAGCACGCCGGGTACCAGCAGCATGCCGATCGACAGCACCCCGGCCAGGGCGGCCCCGGTAAGCAGGATCGCGCCGGTGATCAGCAGGGGCACCGGCCACAACCGGCCGGCGGCAAGAACGAACAACAGGGTGGAGACTCCCAGCACCGCCAGATACCACCACGCCGGAGTATTGCCCTGCGCGCTCATCACCAAGAAGTAAATGCCAGCGTTAGCGGCCGTCCATACCGCCGCCCCTATCGCCAGAAATCTTGCGCGCATGCGGCCATTATCCACTCACGCAGGCATATGCGGTAGACCCCGAAATGGGGGGTATGGCGGCGAACGGTCTGCGTTACGGCGCACTTCCGCGAGCGGAACGCGCCGCAGGCATCAAAACAGAGCCTGTTCAGGCAAAACTCTGGGAGGCATGATGCCGACGATAACCGAGGTACGGATGAGGCACGTGGGCTGGGCGCGGGCCGGATCGGACGGATTGGTGCACGAGGTGGGTAGTTTGGCTGGTATGAGGTTCGGTGCCAGGACGGGAGCAGGGCAATGACAGCCGAGGCCTACGCGGCCGCCGAGGGCCTGGTCGAGCGCTCGGCCGCGGCATACGTTGCCGGGGTGCCCGAGTACCCGGCGGACGACGGGTACTACGGCCCGGCCAGCGTCACCTGGCGCGTGGCCGGCGACCTGGGCAGGTCGGTGGCCGGGCTGCGGGCGCTGATGCTGCAGGCGCTGCACCCGCTGGCGATGGCCGGTGTGGACCAGCACAGCAACTGGCGCTCGGACCCGGTGGGCAGGCTCGCCGCCACGTCCGGATACCTCGCCACGATCAGCTTCGGCGACCGCGCCGCGGCGCAGCGGGCCGCGGCCAGGGTGCGCCGGGTCCACGAGCACATCACCGGGACCGACACGATCACCGGCCGCCCGTACGCGGCGAGCGACCCCGCCCTGCTTCTCTGGGTGCACGCGACCCTGGTCGAGTCGGGCATCGTGGCGGCCGAGTCGTTCGGCACTCCGCTGTCCGCCGAGGACGGCGACCGCTACGTCGCGGAGATGACCGCCGCGGCGGAACTCGTCGGCATACCGCCCGGCCTGGCCCCCGCCAGTCTCGCCGGCCTGCGGGACTACCTGGCCTCGGCCCGCCCCGAACTGCGCCTCACCCCTGCGGCGGCGGAGTCAATGGCCTACCTGCTCGACCCGCCCGGCCTCGATGAGGACGTCGCGGAGATCTGGGCCGACATCAGGGGCGGGGTGCTCGCCGTGCTCCCGCCCTGGGCGCTGGAGATGTACGGATACCCGCCGCAGTCCCTGACGCAGGCGCGGCAGACCGAGATCCGGCAGGCGCTCGGCGTCTTCGACGCGGTGTTCCTCGGCGAGCCCGGGGTGCTCGAGGCCCGGCAGCGGATCACCCTGCGGATGCGCGCCGCGCGGCAGGCGTGACGCGCGGCAGGCGCGCGGCGCGGCGGCCGGGCCGCGGCGCGGACCGGGCAGCGCGGATGAGTCACGGATGAGGAAGGCCATCGCCGCGGCCGTGGCCGCCGCCGGTGCGACCGCCGCCCTGCTGCTGATCCGGCGGCGCAGGGGCCACGGCCGGCTCCGGCTGCGGCGCGGGATCGCCGCGCTGCGCCTGGCCGCACGCGGCGGCGCGCGGTACGCAAGCAACGCCCCGCGGCTGTTCGCGGCGGCCGGCGAGAACCGGCAGCAACTGCGCAACGACCTTGCCCTGCAGACCGCCGAGGACATCGCCGACACCCTGGGCGCCATGAAGGGCGTGCTGATGAAGCTGGGCCAGATGGCCAGCTACGTGGACGACGGCCTGTCCCCCGCCGTCCGGCGCACCCTGTCCCGGCTGCAGGACAGCGTCCCGCCGATGAGCCCCGAACTGGCCGCGGGTGTGGTCACCGAGGAACTCGGCCAGCCTCCGGACCGGGTGTTCGCCCGCTGGGACCCCGAGCCGATCGCCGCCGCGTCGATCGGGCAGGTACACCGGGCGATGACCCACGACGGGCGCGCGGTGGCGGTGAAGGTGCAATACCCGGGCATCGCCGAAAGCATGGCGGCGGACCTCGACAACGTCTCCCTGCTGCGCCGGATGCTCAAGGTGACCGCGCCAAGCCAGGACGTCGACGCGCTGGTCACCGAGCTCCGGGACCGTGTCCTCGAGGAACTCGACTACCGCCGGGAGGCGGAGAACCAGCGGCTGTTCGCGGCGTACTACGCCGGGCATCCCACGATCGGTGTGCCGGCGATCGTCGGCGAGCTGTCCGCGCGGCGCGTGGTGACCAGCGAGCTGTCCACCGGCGCCAGGTTCGCCGAGCTGGCCACCTGGTCGCAGGAGGAACGCGACCTGGCCGGGGAGACGATCTACCGGTTCGTGTTCCGCAGCCTGTACGAGGCGCATGCGTTCAACGGCGACCCGCACCCCGGCAACTACCTGTTCCACGGCGAGGGCCGGGTCACCTTCCTCGACTACGGGCTGGTCAAGTACTTCACCGACGTCGAGCTCGAACCGCTCATCCACATGGTCCGCGACCTGTGCGTGGCCAATGACCCCGAGGCGTTCCGGCGGGCCATGGAGGAGGCGGGCTTCCTGGTACGGGGCGCGCCGCTGAGCACCGACCTGATCGTGGACCACATGGCCGTCTTCTACCAGCTGGTCCGCGAATCGAGGCCGCTGACGATCACTCCGGACTACGCCTCGGCCGTGGTGCGCCGCTTCTTCGACCTGCGCAGCCCGGTGGCCGCCTATGTGGCCATCCCCCGGTCCTACGTGATCTTGCAGCGCATCAACCTGGGCCTGTTCGCGCTCCTCGGCGAGCTGAACGCCACGGCGAACTGGCGGGCCATCGCCGAGGAGATCTGGCCGTTCGTCCAGGCCCCGGCGTCCACCCCGATCGGCGAGGCCGAGGCCGCCTGGCGCGCCGAGCGGGCCGGCGCCAGCGGCACGGCCATGCGCTAGGAAGGCGGGCCGGGGTAAGGCGGAACGGCCGCTGGGTACCGGGCACCAGTACCCAGCGGCCGCCGCGGTCACGCGGGGATCAGTGCGCGACCACGATCTTTCCGAGCAGGCCGTGCGACTCACCGTCCGGCCCGGCGGAGAAGAGCAACTGGTTGTTTCCGGCGGCGTTGCCGTTGCCGAACATCAGGCCCCAGAGCCCGTCGATGACGATCGGCTGGCCGTTGGAGCCCCGGAGCTGGCCGAGGCGCAGGCCGCTCGTGGGGTTGTAGACGTTGATGTGGCCGTCGCCGAAGTTGCCGACCAGCAGGTCCCCGGCGAACTGGCCGAAGCTGGCCGGCGCCAGGGCCATGCCCCACGGCGAGTTGAGCGCGCCGCGGGTGATCAGCCGGCGGATGAACTTGCCGTTCCTGCCGAACACGTCCACGAAACCGTTGCCCTGCCCGGCGACGTCGTCGTGCAGCGTGGCGTCCTGCTTGGCGAACGACACGTACAGCTTGCCCATGATCACGGCGATGCCGAACGGCCCATAACCGGCCGGCAGCTTCGGATCCACGAACAGCCCGCCGGGCAGTTCGACCGGGGTGAACGTGCCGTCGTAGGCCTCGACCCGGCCGGACCGGAAGTTGGTGGCGTACAGCGTCGTGCCGACCGACGACTTGGCGATCGCCAGGCCCTTATACACCGCGTTGGCGCCGTTGTTCCTGCCCACCTCGGTCACCGTGGACGGGTTGGTGCCGTTGGGGTTGACGTTCGGCGCCCAGCCGTCGATCGTGCCGTTCTCGGTGTCGAACAGGAACAACGACGAGCCCGAGTTCCCGTGGCTGTCGCTGACCACGAACGCGGAGGAGTCGGAGTTGAACACCTGCCCGGTCGGCGCGGCCCCGGTGACGTTGACCACCAGCGGGACCTTGCTCACCGACGTGGCGCTGGCGCCCGCGTACAGCGTTGCCTTGTCGGAGCCGTTGTCGGCCACCCACAGCGGCGAGCCCGGCGAGGCGTTCGTGCCCGGGGAGGCGGCCAGCCCCCAGGCGTTGACCAGGTCGGGGTCGGTCAGGTTTGCCTTGCCAGCCTGGTCGGACACCAGGTTGATCTGGCGGTAAGAGGTGTGTGCGGTGGCGCCGGCCGGTACGGCACCGAGTGCGCCCGCGGCCAGCGTGCTGGCGGCCACGATCGTGGCCACGGACAGCCCGCGCCGTGTACCACGCGCTTGACTGAGCCGGAATTGCGTCACTGGGATCATCCTCGCTCCCCGATTGTCGGTAACAGGTCCCTGGTGAGCTATGCGCCGCCCAGGGCGGCGCGGCCCCGACGTGTTCACGTACCCCGGCGGCGCTCGGTTCAAGAATCAGCAAAGAATCTGCTATTGATTTGCATTGCCACACGACGGCCTCGCCCGGTCACCGCCCCGGGTGACCCGCCGCCGGGGGCGCGTGGTTTTGTCGGGGGCGGGGTTTACCCTGGCGCCGTGGGCGACGACATCGCGGACCTGAGCAGGCCAGAGGACCGGTACCAGGACCTCGTCGATGAGCTGATCGGCGCCGGCGGGGTGACGCCGCCGCGCGGTGGCAGCGGGTTCGGCCGCTCGGCGCTGCGATTCCAGAACAAGATCTTCGCCATGTTCGTGCGCGGCCGGCTGGTGGTGAAGCTGCCGGCCGAGCGAGTCGAGGAACTGATCGCGGCGGGCGAGGGCGTCCACTTCGATGCGAACAAGGGCACCCCGATGCGGGAATGGCTGAGCCTGGATCCCGACTCGGCCCGGCCGTGGCTGCCGCTGGCCACCGAGGCTCTGGACTTCGCGCGCAAGGCCCAGCGCCGGTAGCTGCGCTCCCCGCGCGCGCCCGCGCGTATGGCCGCCCCGCGCAGGCCGGGCGCAACCAACGCCAGCCCGGAGCGAGGATCGTGCAGCCCGTGAGCCGCTAGCCGGGCGCAAGCACCGCGCAGAGCCGCGCCACCGCGGTGCTGTAGGCGTGGCCAGGCGGCGTGGCGTAGCCCACCACCAGCGCCGGGCCGCCGCTGTCATGGCCGGGCATGGCGTAGGAGCTGAGGCCCTCGACGGCCAGGCCGTGCCGCGCGGCCCGGGCGACCAGGGCGTCCTCGCGCGGGCCCGGTGGCAGCCGGAGCACCGCATGCAGGCCGGCCGCGATCCCGGTGACCCGCACCTGCGGGGCGTTCGCGCGCAGCGCGGCCACCAGCCGGTCCCGGCGCCGGCGGTAGGTCAGCCTGACCCGGCGCACCTGCCGGTCGTAGGCCCCGGAGGCGATGAACTCGGCCAGGGTGAGCTGGTCCAGGCTGCTGCTCAGCCGGCCGGTCGCGGCCTTGACCGCCACGACCTCGTCCACCAGGGCAGCCGGGAGCACCAGCCAGCCCAGGCGCAGGCCGGGCGCAAGGCTCTTGCTGGCCGTGCCCGCGTACACGACATGCTCGGGTGCGAGCGCCTGCAGGGCACCCACGGCGGGCCGGTCGTAACGCAGTTCGCCGTCGTAGTCGTCCTCGATGATCAACGCGCCCGTGGCCGAAGCCCAGTCGGCGGCCCGGCGGCGCCTGGCCGGCGCCAGCGGCACGCCCAGCGGGAACTGATGGGTCGGGGTGAGCAGCAGCGCGTCCACCCCGTCGAGGTCGCCGATCGCCGCACCGCCCTGGTCCACCGGTATCGCGGTCACGGCGAGCCCGCACTTTTCGACAATGCGCCTGTGCAACTGGTGGCCGAGTGCCTCGGCCGCGAGTGTGGTCGCCCCCCGGGCACGCAATGTCTCGCACAGCAGTTCCAGGCCCTGGGCGAAGCCCGCGCAGACCACCACGCGGTCCGGGGTGACGGCGACGCCACGGGCGCGGGCCAGGTACCCGGCCAGCGCGGTGCGAAGCTCCGGCAAGCCGCGCGGGTCGGCGTAGCTCAGGGCCAGTGCAGGCGCCGCGGCCAGCGCCCTGCGGCCCGCGGCAAGCCACGCCTGCCGGGGGAACGCGGCCACGTCGGGAACCCCGGTGCGCAGGTCGTAGCGTGCCTGCCGGGGCATGACCGGAGGTGGCGGCCCGGCCGAGGCGGGCGGCGCCGCCACCCGCTCCGCGACCCAGGTGCCCGAGCCCTGCCGGGCGGCCAGCCAGCCCTCCGCGACAAGCTGGACGTAGCAGTCGGCGACCGTGTTCCTGGCGATGCCCAGGTCCGTGGCGAGCGAACGGGAGGACGGCAGCCGGGTTCCTGGCAGCAGCCGGCCGCCCCGCACGGCCTCGCGGAGCGCGGACTCCAGCCCCGCCCGTACCTGGGACCCGGCCAGGTCCAGGTGCAAGTCGACACTGGAAATGGCCCAGGAATCTGACATGAAAGTGGACCTCACCTATGGGCTGATTTCTCCATAGTGTGGAGCTCAGAGCACAGGACAGCAAGAGCTAGGGAGCTCATCATGACCGCCACCACCGTGCAGGTCCCGGTCCGCCTGGACTTCGACGCCCACGCTCCGGGTTTCGCCAAGGCGCTGGCGCACCTCGACAACGCCGCGACCAAGCAACTCGACCAGGTGAACTTCGACCACCGGCTGCGCGAGCTGGTGCGGATCCGGGCCTCGCAGCTCAACGGGTGTGCGTACTGCATCGACATGCACACCAAGGACGCTCGCGCGGCCGGCGAGACCGAGCAGCGGATCTACGCGCTGTCCGCCTGGCGGGAGACACCGTTCTTCACCGCCCGGGAGCGTGCCGCGCTCGGCTTCACCGAGGCGGTGACCCTGCTGGCCCAGGACCACGTGCCGGCCAAGGCGTACGCCGCGGTGGCCGCCGAGTACGCGCCGGACGAGATCGCCGCGCTGGTCAGCCTCCTGGTCGCGATCAACGCCTGGAACACGGTGGGGGTCAGCACCCGCACCTGGGTGCCGGGGACGTACGAGCTGTGAGCCCGCTCACCGCGTCCGCCCGGCGGTTCCGCGCGGCCCATCACGGCCCGCGGCCGCTGGTGCTGCCGAACGTCTGGGATGCCGTGAGCGCCCGGGTGTTCGCCGGTGCAGGGTTCGGCGCACTGGCCACCTCGAGCGGCGCCGTCGCCGGGGCCCTGGGTTATGCCGATGGCCAGCGGACACCGGCGGCCGAGATGTTCGCGGCGATCACCCGGATAACCCGCAGCGTGGACGTCCCGGTGACCGCGGACATCGAGGCCGGGTACGGGCTGGCCCCGGGTGAGCTGGCCGGCCGGCTGGCCGATGCCGGGGTGGTCGGCTGCAACCTGGAGGACTCCGACCCGGTTACCAGGGAACTGGCCGACCCGGGCCGCCAGGCCGACTACCTGACGGCCGTGCACACCGCGGCCGGGGAGGCACTGGTGATCAACGCCAGGGTGGACGTGTTCGTCCGCCCCCGGCCGGAGGGGGGCGGTGACGCGGTGGAGGAGGCCGTCGAGCGAGCCAGGCGCTACCTGGAGGCCGGGGCGGACTGCTGTTACCCGATCCTGGCTCCGGTTGAGGCGCTGCCCGCGCTGGTCGCCGACATCGGTGGGCCGGTCAACGCCATGGCCCGGCCCGGCGGCCCGTCCATCGCCGAACTGACCGCGACCGGGGTAGCCAGGATCACCTTCGGCAGCTCGCTGCACCAGCGCGCCACCGAGGAACTCACCGCGGTAGCCCGCGCCCTGCACGCCGAGGCATAGCCGTCGCACACGGATCCGCCATGACCACGCCCGCTCCCGCAACCTGCTGTTCGTGATCATGCAGGTGGGGATGATCATGGGGGTTTGGCCCTCAGGTGGGCCAAACCCCCATGATCATTAACGGGCGGGCGAACCAGCCCCGGCCGCGGGTGGAGGAGGATGGGGGCATGGCTGCTGAGGAGGTTGGTTACCGGCTCTACCAGGACCTGGCGGAATGGTGGCCGCTCATTTCGCCGCCGGAGGAGTACGCCGAGGAGGCCGCGTTCGCCGGCCAGGTGCTCCACCGGGCCGCCCGGCCGGTCCGCGAGGTGCTCGAACTGGGCAGCGGCGGCGGCCACTGCGCCAGCCATCTGGCGCCCAGGTTCGCCATGACCCTGGTGGACGCCTCGGACTCGATGCTGGCGGTGTCGCGGCGGCTGAACCCCCGCTGCGAGCACGTCCAGGGCGACATGCGCACGGTCCGGCTGGGCCGCGAGTTCGACGCGGTGTTCGTCCATGACGCCGTGGACTACATGACCACCGAGACCGACCTGCGGCTGGTCATCGAGACCGCGTTCTCGCACTGCCGGCCCGGTGGCATCGCGGTGTTCGTCCCCGACCACATCGCCGAGAACTTCGAGGCCGGCACCGGCTACGGCGGCATCGACGGCCCGGACGGCCGGGGAGCGCGGTACCTGGACTGGACCTACGACCCGGACCCGGGCGACACCTGGACTCTCACCCAGTACGCGTTCCTGCTCCGGGACGCCGGCGGCGAGGTCCGGGTGGTGCACGAGACACACCGGCTCGGCCTGTTCGGCCGCGGCACCTGGCTCAAGCTGCTATGGGAGACCGGCTTCGAGGCAGGCGCGGTCATCGAGGAGACCACCGAGGACCGCCAGCCGCGCGAGCTGTTCACCGGGCACCGGCCGGCGGCCCCAACCGGGGAGCCAGGCCGAACGTAGCGAACACCCCAGGCTCGGCCCATACCACGTTGCGGCCGATGCCCGCGCGGGTGACCGTGAGCACCTGCAGCGAGTGCAACTGGTACTCGCCGGAACCGGTGCCCACGTACGCGGCGGCCGCGGGCTGCCCATTGGCCGCGACGGGCACCATGCGCCAATCCGTGCCACGCATGGCGAAGACCCGGGCCATGAACCGGCCGTAGTTCTCCCGGCCCGCGTACCAGAGGTGCGCCGGCGGCATCTCCAGGATCGCGTCCTTGGTCAGCAGCCGGGTCAGCGCGGTGATGTCGGCGTTCTCGAACGCCGTGACGTAGGCGTCCACGGTGGCGCGCAGGTCCGGCTCTGTGGGCTCATCGATCTGGTCCTCGGCCACCCCGGCGAGCCTGGCCCGGGCCCGCTGCAGTCCGCTGTTCACCGCCGCGGGCGTAGTGCCCAGCATGTCCGCGACCTCCGCGGCCGGCAGTTCAAGCACCTCCCGCAGGACGAGGATGGCCCGCTGCCGCGGCGGCAGCAGCTGCAACGCGGCGACAAACGCCAGCCGCAGGCTCGACCGGGACACCGCGACCGCGGCGGGATCGGCCCGCTCGGCCCACACCATCGCGTCGGGCAGCGGTTCGAGCCAGGGCACCTCGGTGCGCACGAGCGGCTGCTCGATGTCGTCGCTCGGCCCGGCGATCACGGACGGCAGCGGCCTGCGGCTGCGGCCGGCCAGCGCGGTCAGGCAGGCGTTGGTGGCGATGCGGTACAACCAGGTGCGCAGCGAGGCCCGCTCGCTGTCGAACCGGCCGGACGCGCGCCAGGCCCGCAGCAGGGTCTCCTGGACCAGGTCCTCGGCGTCCTGCACCGAGCCCAGCATCCGGTAGCAGTGCGCCAGCAGCTCGCGGCGGAACGGATCCGCCTGGCGGGCGAAGTCCTCGCTGATGGAAACCGTCACTGCGCCTCCTCTTCAAATACCGGTACTGCCCATACGTACCTGCCGCGGGGCGCGGATTCATCGTTTCCCGGCGCGGCGCGATGAATCGGGCCCGCGGGCCAGGTATGTACCGGCGACCCCACCTGGAAACGCCGAAACGGAGACTTCCATGACCACGCTGGACCGAGCCAGGCTCCGCGACCGTGCCACCGACGCGCCGCCCGGCCAGCGCTGGCTGATGCTTGCCGTCCTGCTCGGCGGGCAGCTCATGGCCCTGATCGACGCGTTCGTCGTGAACGTGGCGATGCCCTCGATCGGCGCGGATCTGCACGCGTCCGGCGCCGCGCTGCAGCTTGTGGTCGGCGGGTACGCCGCCGCCTACGCGATGCTGCTGATCACCGGGGCCCGGCTGGGCGACCTGTACGGCCGCCGCCGCATGTACCTGCTCGGCGTCGTGGTGTTCACCGCGGCATCGCTGGCCTGCGGCCTCGCCCCGGACAGCGGCCTGCTGATTCTCGCCCGGTGCGTGCAGGGCGCCGCCGCGGCGGTGCTGGTGCCGCAGATCCTGAGCGTCATCCAGATGCGTTTCACCGGCGCGGCGCGGGCCAGGGCGCTCTCGGCGTGGGGGCTGGTGCTGGCGACCGGTGCGGTCCTCGGTGTCGTCCTTGGCGGCCTCCTGGTGAGCGCGGACCTGCTGGGCGCCGGCTGGCGGCCTGTTTTCCTCGTCAATGTCCCGCTGGGCGTCCTGGTCGCCGTGCTGGTGCCCCGTGTGGTCCCGGCCGACCCGCCCCGGGCGCAGCGCACCGGCCCCGGCTCGCGCCACCTGGACCTGCGCGGCCTGGCGATCGCGGCACCGGCGGTGTGCCTGATCGTGCTGCCCCTGGTGCTTGGCCACGAATTGGGCTGGCCGGCCTGGACATTGGGCTGCGTCGCGGCGGGCCTGCTGCTCGCCGGGGCCTTCGCCGCCTTCGAGCGGGCGGTCGCGGCGCGGGGCGGTGACCCACTGCTGAACCTGGGCGTGCTGCGCGCCCCGGGCCTGCCCGCCGGGCTCGGCACACTGCTGGCCGTGATGGCCGGCTATGGCGGGCTGCTGTTCGTGTTCACCCTGCACCTGCAGGCCGGGCTGGGGCAAAGCGCGCTGCGGGCGGGCCTGTCGTACGTCCCGCTGGCGGGCATGTTCGGCCTGGTCGGCTACTTCTGGCGGCGGCTGCCCGCACGGGTGCACCCAGCGCTGGTACCCGCTGGTCTCGCGCTGATCGCGGTCGCCTATCTGGGCATCGCGGTGGCGGTGCGCGGCGGCGGCACCGGCGGCCCGCTGCTGTGGCTGTCACTCGCCGTGGCCGGGGTGGGCCTTGGCCTCACGATCTCCCCGGTGCTCACCCAGTCGCTGGTCGGGGTGCCGCTGTCCCAGGCCGCGGACGCTAGCGGCCTGGTCGCCACGGCCGCGCAGCTCAGCCAGGTCATCGGGGTCGCCGCTTTCGGCACCGTGTACCTGTCCCTGGCGCAGCAGGCCGGCCCGCACGCCGTGGTCTCGGGAAAGGCCCTGGCCGGCACCGCCACGCTGCTGGCGATACTGGCCGGGATCGGCCTGGCGCCGGCGGTGGGCCTGGCCAGGACGGTGCTGCGGGCGGGCCGGTCGCGCCGGTGATCAGTCGAACGGGCCGGGCTCCGGGAGCGCCATGGCTCCGGCAGGCAGGTCGGGCAGTGGCCGCCGCGGCTCACGTACTCCGGCACCGGGCGGCCCGTTCCCGCCCCGGCCCCGGCGGCCACCCGCACGGGGCCGGACGCGGTCCAGCAGCCACCTGGCCGGCGCGGTCAGCGCGATCCACAGCGGGTTGGCCAGCACCCGCCTGGCCAGCTTGCGGTCCCTGGCGGCCACGGCGTAGGCGGCGCGCCCCGGGCCGGCGTGCCGGTACACCACGCGCCCGCGGCGCCCGGGCAGCCGACGGCGCCGCACCGGGATCATGTCCCTGCCCGGCTGCAGCCCGCCCAGGTAGTGCCGGTTCACCAGTTCGCCGAACAGCAGAACGGCCGGCGCGAGCACGAGGATCAGCACGGTCACCGTGCCGGTGGCCAGCGCCCGGCCGAGGTTGCGCCAAGGCTTCATGTTTTTCAGTATGCGCCCTGACTTGGTGCGGTACGGCCGGCCGTGGTCAGCCCGTGGCGAACGCGCACCGCCGCCCATGGCTAGCTGAACACCCGGTGGCGACGGTGGATCGACTGCAGCAGCCCGATGGCGATCATGTCGGCGAACAGGGCCGACCCGCCGTAGGACACGAATGGCAGCGGCAGCCCGGTGACCGGGGCGATCCCGATGGTCATGCCGATGTTGATGAACGCCTGCGCGGCGAACCAGATCGCGACCCCCCCGGCGACCAGCAGCCCGAACGCGTCGTCGGCGCGTGCCGCGATACGCACCGCACGGAAGATGACCAGGCCGAGCAGCACGACGATGGTGGCGCAGCCGACGAAGCCGAGTTCCTCGCCCGCCACCGCGAAGATGAAGTCGGTCCCCTGGAAGCTGTAGGAGCCGAGGAAGCTGCCGGCCGTGAGCTGGCCGTGGAACAGGCCCTGGCCGAACATCCCGCCCGAGCCGATCGCGATCTTGGCCTGGAACGCCTGGTACCCGGCGCCCGCCGGGTCCGCGGCTGGGTGCAGGAACGAGGTCAGCCGGCTCAACTGGTAGGCCGCGAGCAGGTGCAGCTTCAGCACGGCGAGCAGGCCGAGTGCCCCGGCGCCGCCGAGCAGTGCCAGCCAGCGCAGGCCAACGCCGGACAAGGCGATCATCCCACCGCTGATGGCCACGATGATGACCGCGACGCCCAGGTCCGGCTCGGCCAGCACCAGGCCGATGACCGGGACGGTGCAGGCCACTGCGAGTGCCAGCGGCCGGGCTCCGGGCCGCGGGGACCGGTCGCCCACCGCGCCGAAGACCAGCGCGATCATCATGATCAGGCCGATCTTGGCGTACTCGGAGGGCTCGATCTGGAACCCGCCGGGCAGCGGGATCCAGGAGTGGGAGCCGTTGATCGTGGTTCCGAGGGGGCTGAGCACCACGAGCAGCCCGAGGAGGCCCGCCGCGTAGGCGAACGGCGCGATCATCCGCAGGACCCGGTAGTCGATCAGGGTCACCCCCGCCATCATGATCAGGCCGATCACCACGACGAGCAGTTGCTTCTCCAGGTAGGCGCGCGGGTTGGCGCCCGCCTGGGACAGGCCGGGCGAGGTCGCCGACCACACCAGCAGGGTGCCGATCAGCGACAGCGCGAGCACGGCGAGAATCAGAATCCAGTCCACGTGCCGCAGCATCGAGTCCCTGGCCAGGGCCCGGCGCCACAAGCTGCCCCGCCGCAACGTGGGCACCGCGGTCTTGACCCCGCGGAAGCCGAGCCCCGGGCCCGGGCGGACCGGCTCAAGCCCGCGCAGGCCCCCGGCGCTGCGGCCCCGCCCGAAGCTCATCACGGTGTCCCCTCGTAGCCCGGCGGGGCGGTGATCGCGCCGCTGGCGGAGATCCCGGGCAGCTTGCGGGGTGCCTCACCGTTGGGGAAGACCGCCTTGTGGCCTTCGAGCCCGTAGATCGAGTCCCAGATCTGCCGGGCGCACGGGGCGGAGACGTCCGCGCCCTCACCGGACTTCGGCACCATCACCACCACCACGTACTTGGGGTCGTTGGCGGGCGCGTACGACGCGAACACCGACGTGGCCTGGCCGCCGAAGATCTCGGCGGTACCGGTCTTGGCCGCGACCGGCACCTTGTTGAGCGGGAACCCGTGGAAGGCCCCGGCCGCGGTGCCGCCGGTGACGACGCCTTCCAGCGCGTTGTTCAGGTAGCTGAGCCACCAGTGCGGCAACCGCAGGTGCCCCACCACGGGAGGCTTGATCCGCTGGACCACCTTGCCGGCCGGGGAGATCAGCGCCTGGCCGACCCGCGGGCTGTACAGCGTGCCGCCGTTGGCGATCGCGGCGTAGGCCCGGGCCAGCTGCAGCGGCGTGACCGTGACGTAGCCCTGGCCGATCGCCGCGATCGCGGCCTGGCCGGGGGTCCACTGGTACCCGGTCCGGCAGTTGTCATAGGCGATCTGCTGGACGTAGCTGCCGTTGGCGTTGCCGTGCTTGCACCAGTAGTTCTTGTACTGCTTCCAGTAGTTGTACAGCCACTGCCGCGTGGGGATCGTGCCGGGCGACTGCTCCGGCAGGTCGACGCCGGGGTTGCGGCCGAACCCGAACTTCAGCTCCATCTTCTGCATCTTCTGCACCGGCGCATGCGGGTTGGCCTCGAAGTTCGCGCGGTACTTGTCGTGCAGGTACATCTGGTAAGCGATCTGGTAGAACACGGTGTCGCACGACCAGACCAGCGCCGTGTGCAACGACATGGGTCCAAGGTTGGCGGTGGTCCAGTTGTTGAAGGTGTGGCCCGCGATCGTCACCGAGCCGGGGCAGCCGTAGGGCCCCGCGGCAGACATTCCGTCCGCGACCGCGGCCGAGGCCGAGGTGACCTTGAACGTGGAGCCGGGGCCGTACTCGCCCTGGGTGGCGCGGTTGAGGATCGGCTCGCCGTGCACGGTGCCGAACAGGCCCTTGAACTCCCGCTTGGAGATGCCGCCGTTCCAGATGCTGGGGTCGTAGGTGGGGTAGCTGGCCATGGCAAGTACCCGGCCGGTGGTCGTCATCACCACCGCGGCGCCGCTGGTGGCGCCGGAGTTCCCCTGCGCCTGCGCGCTGTGGAGGGCATTCGCCAGCTCGTGGTAGGTGTCCACCTGGAGCTGGGCGTTGAGGCTGGTCACCAGGGTGTTGCCGGGCTTCGGGCTGGCCTGGTGGCGGATCGCGGTGACCGTGCCGGCCGCGTTGACGGTCAGCGTCTGCGTCCCCGGGGTACCGCGAAGCTGCCGGTCGTACTGCTGTTCCAGGCCGGCCTGGCCGACCAGGTCGACACCGGAGAACCCGGTCACCGGCAGGTGCCGCTGCGCCACCTCCTGCGGGGTGATCGGCTGCAGGTAGCCGAGCATCTGCGCCGCGGCGGTGGCGTACGGCTGCACGTAGTGGGTGACCGGCTGGGCCTGGGCGGTCACCCCGGGGTAGTCGCTCTGGTTCTCCATGATCTGCAGTGCCACCGCCGCGGGCACCTGCTGCGCCACCGGGATCGGCTGGTACGGAGAGCCCTGCCAGCACGGCTGGGACACCCCGGCGGTGCACAGCCGGATCTTCTGCTGCAGCAGGGCGAGCTTCATGCCGAGCAGGTGTGCCAGCCGGGTCAGTTCCGGGATGCCGCCGCCGGGCTGCTGCGAGACCAGCGCCCGGTTCACCGATACGACCAGAGAGGTGTGGTTGTTCACAAGCGGCTGGCCGGTGTCGTCCAGGATCTGGCCGCGCACCGGCGGCACGATCACCGTTCTTACCTGATCCTGGGTGGCGGCGCTCGCGTAGCTCCCGACGGTCATCACCTGCAGGTACCACAGCCTCCCGCCGAGCGAGAGCAGCAGCGCGGCCACCACGGCGTACAACACGACCAGACGCCGGCGTGCCGCCGGAATCATCGCCATCCCCCCTTGCCGAGTCTGGAGAACCTGCGCCGCCACCTGGGTGCCCGAAGCTTTGCCCCGGCGCCGCGGGAGCCGAGCGCACGCCCGGCCCGCTTCCACCGTGCCGGCCGGCGGAAGCGCGGGGCCGCGGTGTGCGGTGCCGCGGCCGGCTTGCGGCTCCGGGCCCGGAACTTGGGTGCGGCGGCCGCGCGGGCCGTGGCGCCCCCGTTGCGCGCCAGGGACCCGCTCGCGAACGAGCCCCTGCCCATCCGCCGCCGCCGGGACCGCCCGCCCGGCCAGATCGCGATGCCGAACCTGCTGCCGCCGGCGACCCCGTCCCTGCGGCGCTTGCTGCCCAGCTTCAGCCGGGGCTGCCGCTGCTTGCGGCCGGGGGCCTGGCCGAGGGCGGACGGGCCGCCGGTGAGCGCGCTGCCACGCAGCCGTGTGGACCGGCTGCTCCAGTTCCGGCTCCCGTTCTCGAACGCGGCGCCCGGCGCGGCCCCGGCCAGGTACCGCCTGGCCACGACGGCCCCATCGCGCCGCCGCGGGGTGCCCAGCCTCAGGTTGACGGTGGCCAGCGGCCGGGCAGGCTTGCCGTTGGCCGGCTGGCCGGCCACCGCGGAACCGGCCGTGCCGCCGCGCAGGCGCAGCCGCAGCGGCCTGGGCCGGTCCACCCACGGGCCGGTCCGCTGGCCCGGCTGGTCCCGGCTGCCGCCGATCCAGCCGTCGGTGCGGTGCCCGGCCGCGGCCCGCAGCCGCGGGGACCGGCCCGCCCCGGTGTCGCGCACCGCGCCACCCGCCCCGCCCGCCAGCAGGCCCGCGCCCGCCGCGGCCAGTTCCCGGCCGGTGAGCAGCCCCGCGGGGGCGCTGTCTGTCCCCCACCGCGCGTATGCGCCCGCCAGCGCCACCGCGTACAGCACGAACGGGCTGATCAGCAGGTCGTAGAACACCGCCGCGGGGAGCACCTGGCGCACCGCCTGCCAGGTGATGTCGGGATCGCCGAAGATCAGCCCGGTCAGCGCGTACAGCGCCTCACCGGCCACGGCACCGAGCGCCACCCCGGCCAGCGGCAGCCAGGCGGACCTCTCCAGGGCCAGGCGCAGCCGCCCGCACCCGTAGCCGACCAGGCAGAACACCAGCGCACTCTGCCCGAGGAGGCCACTGGCCGGCGGGGCGATGTCAAGGGCGAGCCCGGCGGCGAACCCGATGATCGCCCCATCGCGCGGGCCGGCGGCCAGCGCCATCGCGACCACGGCCACGAGGACCAGATCGGGCCCGGCACCGCCGGGGAACGGCACGTTGTTCAGCACCGTCACCTGGATCAGCACCGCAGCCAGGATGGCCGCGGTGGCGAGCAGGATCCGGCGCACGCTAGCCCCCCGCCCCGCCGCCTGCCGCGGTGGCGCCGGTGCCCGGGGTCGCCCCGGCCGCCGGGGTGACGGATGGGCCCGGCGAGGCGCCGGTGGCAGCCGGGGACGGGGTCGGGCTGGGCGGCCTGGGCGGGAGCACCGAGTCGCGTGGGTTGTGCCGCGGCGGCACGATCACCACCCCCACGACGCCCAGCGCGCCGTCGTCGGCGAACGGCCGGACGTAGGCGATCTTCGTCAGCGCGGTGGCACTGGCCACCACCCGGGTGATCACGCCGACCGGCACCCCGGGCACGTACGGCCGGCCGCCGACCGAGCCGAACGTGACCAGTTGCTGCCCGGGTGCCAGCACGGCGTTGGCGTCGAACACCTGCAGCCGGAGCGCTGCCGGGCCCGACTGGCTGTGCCCCAGCCCGGTCACCGCCCCGATCTCCCCCGTCCCGGCGATCCGCACCCCGACCGTGGACGCCGCATCGGTGTCGAGCAGCACGGTGGCGGTGTGCCCGCTCACCGAGGTCACGGTGCCCACCAGGCCCGCGCCGTTCAGCACGGTCTCATCCGGTTTGAGGCCGTCCGCGCTGCCAGCGTCGATCGTGACCGTGTTCTCGTAGGCAGGGCCCGCCGCGATCACGTTCGCCGCCACGATCCGGTACCTGCCGCGCCCGGCGAGCTGCAGCAACTGCTGCAGCTGGGCCGCGTCGGACTTGCTGAGCCGCGCCTGGCTCAGCTCGCCGCGAAGCTGGACCACCCGGCGCTGCAGCGCGCTGATGGTGGCCTGGGAGTGCGCCGCGGAGCCGACGTTGTCGAAAAAGGCGGCCACCGGCTGCGTCACGCCGCTGGCCACGCTCTCCGCGGACCCGAAGAGCAGCCCGCCGAACGCGCGCAGGCCGCGAACGGGGCCGGACGTGGAGTTACGCGCGTCGACCGTGATCAGCGCCAGGGCGGCGACGAGGAGCGCGGCGAGAACCAGCCGGGTCCGCCGAGTGTCGTGCACCGGTTCTCCTCGTTCATGCCGCTCGCGTGTATCGCGGCTGCCCGTCCGCTGCGGGTCAGCGCCTGGACTCTGGCACGAGCACCTGACGTAGCGTGTCGAAGTCCTCCACGCACTTGCCGGTGCCGAGTACCACAGAATCGAGCGGGTTGTCGGCGAGGTGAATGGGCATGCCCGTCTCCTCGCGCAGGCGCTCGTCGAGCCCGCGCAGGAGCGCACCGCCGCCGGTGAGCGCGATGCCACGGTCCATCACGTCGCCGGCCAGCTCGGGCGGGCACTTGTCCAGGGTTGTCTTGACCGCGTCCACGATCAGCGCCAGCGGCTCCTCGATCGCGCGGCGGATCTCCTCCGCGGAGATCACGATCGTTTTGGGCAGCCCGCTGACTAGATCCCTGCCCCGGATCTCGGCGTTCGGCTCGTCCGAGGACGGATACGCCGACCCGAGCGCCATCTTGATCTCCTCGGCGGTCCGCTCCCCGAGCATCAGGGAGTACTCCTTCTTGCCGAAGGTGATGATGGCCTGGTCAAGTTCGTCGCCACCGATCCGGATGGACTGCGAGGTCACGATCCCGCCGAGGGAGATGACCGCCACCTCGGTGGTGCCGCCGCCGATGTCCACCACCATGTTGCCGGTCGGCTCGTTCACCGGAAGCCCGGCCCCGATGGCCGCGGCCATCGGCTCCTCGATGATGTACACCCGCCGGGCACCGGCCTGGTGGCCCGCCTCCTTCACCGCGCTTTGCTCCACGCCGGTGATGCCGCTCGGCACCGCGACGACGACCCGGGGTTTGGCCAGGTGGCTGCGTTTGTGCACCTTCTGGATGAAGTAGCGCAGCATCCGCTCGGTCACGTCGAAGTCGGCGATGACGCCGTCCTTCAGCGGCCGGACGGCCACGATGTTGCCCGGCGTCCGGCCGATCATCCGTTTGGCTTCCACGCCCACCGCGACGATCTGGCCATTGTTCGTATTCAGGGCAACCACGGACGGTTCGTTGAGCACGATCCCGCGTCCCCGCACGTAGACCAGGGTGTTCGCGGTACCGAGGTCGACCGCCATGTCACGGCCCAGAAACGCCAGCGCGTTGCTCATGTGGAACGAGACCTTCCCAACCAGGATGATGCCGGGTAGCTGTGCATATGCTCCGCGCCTGGTGGCCCTTACCGACTGCGGCGCGGCCTACGAGTCCTTCATCGACCAGGGCCGGGCGGCCTAAACAAGGTCCGGGAAGAAGATCTTGATCTCCCGCTCGGCCGAGTCAGGCGAATCCGATCCGTGCACTATGTTGTCCTGCACTTCCAACGCATAGTCCCCGCGAATGGTGCCCGGTCCCGCCTTCACCGGATCGGTCGCGCCGGCCAGTGCGCGGAAGGCCTCGATCGCCCGCGGCCCCTCGGCCACCAGGGCGACCAGCGGGCCGGATGTGATGAATTCCACCAGCGAGCCGTAGAACGGCTTCTCCACGTGCTCCGCGTAATGAGTCTCGGCCAGGTCTTTGCCGACGGTCCGCAGATCCATGGCCACGATGCGCAGTCCCTTGCGCTCGATCCGGGCGAGAACCTCGCCGGTCAGGCCGCGGCGCACTCCGTCTGGCTTGATCAGGACCAGGGTGCGTTCAGACAACGTACTTCCTCCTCATTGGGGGCCTTTGACGTGCGAGGGCAGGCGCGCGTTGCGGGGAATTACAAGCATCGGGTTACCGCGACAATCCTACCGGCGCCCGTGCCCCACGGGCCGCCTTCCCCCGGGTCAAGACCGTCCCAAACTCCCGCCGCAGCCCCGGTAGCCAGCACAGATGCACGCATATACCGGCCAACCGCCCGCCCCACGGCGTTACGGCACCCTTCCGTTGCGCGGCAGTGGCGGCTCGGCGGCTTACGGGACCTGATAGCGGCGGCCGAGCCAGATGGCGGTCAGCCACAGGGCGCCGAAGATCACGCCAAGCCCGTACATCGCCGGGACCACGACCCCGGTGGCGATCACGGCCACCTGCAGCACGGTACCGCCGACCAATGTCCAGCCCTGCCCGGGCCGGCCCACCAGGCCGGCGATCACCAGCGCGGCCAGGGCCAGCACGCCACCGACGACACCCGCCTGCACCGGCTTGGCGTGCGAGATCGTGACGGCCACCGGGATGGCCAGCCCGATCACCACCACCTCGAAGATCAGGACGGTCGCGCACAGGCGCCTCACCTCATGGCTCCCTGTCCAGATCTCCCCCGGCCGGCCGGTCAGCGCTCGCGGCGCCGAACAGCACCCGCGCCTCGCCCGCCGTGGTCGTCGACCCAGTGATCAGTATCCCGGCACCGCGGGGTCCCGCGGCGTCGGCTGCCTCGTCGGCCAGCGTGGTGGCGATGTCGATGGCGTCGTCGAGCCGCGGCGCGATGAACACCCGGTCCGGGCCGAACACCCCGGCCGCGAGGTGCTCGAGTTCGCCGGGGTCCATGGACCGGGCCGCGGAGTTCCTGGTCACCACCAGGCTGGACACGGCCGGCTCCAGTTCGCCGAGCATGCCGGTTACGTCCTTGTCGGCGCTGACCGCGAGCACGGCAATCAGGGTGTCGAAGCCGAATGCCTCGGTCACCGCCGCCATGCTGGCGGCCATGCCCGCCGGGTTGTGCGTGGAGTCCACGATCACCACCGGGCTGCGCCGCACCACCTCGAGCCGCCCGGGTGCGGTCATCGCCGCGAACGCCTGCCTGACCAGTTCCTCATCCAGTGGCCCGGCCGCGGAGAAGGCCTCCACCGCGGCCAGGGCACAGACGGCGTTCTGCGCCTGGTACGCACCGAACAGCGGCAGCAACAGGTCGGAGTAGCTGCCCTTCAGGCTGGACAGAGCGAGCCGCTGGCCGCCGACCGCCAGATCGCGGTCGGTGACGGCGAAGTCGACGCCCTCGGTGAGCACCGGCGCGGCCACCTCGGCGGCGCGCCGCTCAAGCGCCACGGCCGCGGTCTCGGGCTGCCGGGCCAGCACGGCCACCGCGCCCGGCTTGATGATGCCCGCCTTCTCGGTGGCGATCTCCCCGACCGTATCGCCGAGGTAGGCGGTGTGGTCGATGGCGACCGGGGTGACCACGGCGACCGCTCCGTCGGCGATGTTGGTGGCGTCCCAGGTGCCGCCCAGGCCCACCTCGATCACCGCGACGTCGACGGGTGCGTCGGCGAACGCGGCGAACGCCATCGCGGTGAGCATCTCGAAGAATGACAACTGCTCGGGCTGCTGCCCGTCGACCATCGCCGCGTACGGCGCGATGTCCTCGTAGGTGGTGACGAAGTCCTCCGCGGACAGGGGCTCCCCGTCGATGCAGATCCTTTCCCGCATCGAGGACAGGTGCGGGCTGGTGTACAGCCCGGTGCGCAGGCCCCTGGCCCGCAGCAGGGTCTCGATCATCCGTGCGGTGGAGGTCTTGCCGTTGGTGCCGGTGACGTGGATCACCGGGCACGCTCGCTGGGGGTCGCCGAGCAGCGCGGCCAGCGCCGCGATCCGGTCCAGCGTCGGCACGATCGCGTGCTCCGGCCTGCGGGCGTAGATCTCCCGCTCGACCTGTGACAGCTCAGGGTTCAAGCGTCGTCCCGGGGCAGGGCCGCCAGTCGCCCGTCGAGGCGGTCGATGTCGGCCCGGGCGGCGTCGAGCCGGTCCCGGGTCTTCGCCACCACCTCGGCCGGGGCCCTGGCCAGGAACGATTCGTTGGCGAGCTTGCGCTGTGCCTGCTCGGCCTCGGCGCGCGCGGCGGCGAGGTCCTTCTCCATCCGGCGGCGCTCGGCAGCGACGTCGATCACGCCGGCGGTGTCCAGTTCCACCGTCACGTTCTCGGCCAGCACGGAGGTCGTGGGCCGGAACTGCGGGCCGGGCTCGCTGAGCCGCAGCAGCGCGCGGATGCTCCCCTCGTGGCCGGCCAGGGGGCTGCCGGCCAGCCCGGTGAGCGCGGCGGGCACCTGCTGCCCGGGACGCAGCCCCTGGTCCGAGCGGAACCGGCGGACCTCGGTCACCAGCCGCATCACCGAGGCGATCTCGGCCTCGGCCGCGGGGTCCTTGGACGGGGTGCCGGGGCTAGCACGGCGATCCTCACCAAGGCGCTGGCCCGGCCACGGCGCGGTCATGACCGTGTCGCCACCGGTCAGCGCCGTCCACAGTTCCTCGGTGACGAACGGGATCACCGGGTGGAGCAGCCGCAGCAGCGCCTCGAGCACGTACCCGAGCACCTCACGGGTGGTCTGGCCGGCCGGGCCTGACAGCGCCGGCTTGGCCAGTTCCAGATACCAGTCGCACACCTCGTCCCAGGCGAAGTGGTAGAGCGTCTCGCAGAGCTTGCCGAACTCGTAGTCCTCGAACAAGGCATCGACCTCGGCGGTCACCGCGGCGAGCCGGGACAGGATCCACCGGTCGGCGACGGTCAGGCTGGCCCGCTCGGGCGGCGCGGTCGGCACCGTGGCACCGTTGAGCAGCGCGAACCTGGTGGCGTTCCAGAGTTTGTTACAGAAGTTCCTGGCGCCGGTGACCCATTCCTCGCTCACCGAGACGTCGCCGCCGGGGCTGGACCCGCGGGCAAGGGTGAACCTGGTCGCGTCGGCACCGAACCTGTCGATCCAGTCCAGCGGGTCCACTGTGTTCCCGCGCGACTTGGACATCTTCCTGCCGTATTGGTCGCGGACCAGGCCGTGCAGCGCCACCACGCGGAACGGCACGGCCTGCGCCGGGTCGGCGTCCTTCATCGCGTACAGGCCGAACATCATCATCCGGGCAACCCAGAAGAACAGGATGTCGTAGCCGGTGACCAGCACGCTGGTCGGGTAGAAACGGCGCAGGTCCGCGGTGTCGTCCGGCCAGCCGAGCGTGGAGAACGGCCACAGCGCCGAGGAGAACCAGGTGTCGAGCACGTCGGGGTCCTGCCGCCAGCCTGCTTCCGCGGGCGGCGGGTCGCCGGGACCGAGGGCGCGCACCTCACCGTCGTCGGAGTACCAGACCGGGATGCGGTGCCCCCACCACAACTGGCGGCTGATGCACCAGTCGTGCATGTTGTCGACCCAGTCGAAGTAGCGGCCGGCCAGCTCGGCCGGGTGGATCCGCACCCGGCCATCCCTGACCGCGTCCCCGGCGGCCTTGGCGAGGGGCCCGACCTTGACGAACCATTGCAGGGACAACCGCGGCTCGACGGTCGTGCCGCACCGGCTGCAGTGCCCGACCGCGTGGACGTACGGCCGGATTTCCTTGACGACCCTGCCCTGCTCGCGCAGGGCGTCGAGCACGGCCGGCCTCGCCTCGAACCGGTCCAGGCCCTCGAACGGGCCGTGCGCGGTGATGACGCCGCGCTGGTCCATGATGGTGATGCTCGGAAGCGAGTGGCGGCGGCCGATCTCGAAGTCGTCCGGGTCGTGCGCCGGGGTGACCTTGACCGCGCCGGTGCCGAACTCCGGGTCGACGTGCGGGTCGGCTATCACGGGGATGCGCCGGCCGGACAGCGGCAGGTCGATCTCCCGGCCGACCAGGTGCGCGTACCGGTGGTCATCCGGGTGGACCGCCACGGCGGTGTCACCGAGCATCGTCTCCGCCC
>Ga0070709_10000169_pt1 | contig 41293 bp, 41 predicted proteins | sample LARL51metaG_FD_65449 | JGI IMG/M metagenome (GOLD analysis project Ga0070709, IMG submission 65449) | Corn, switchgrass and miscanthus rhizosphere microbial communities from Kellogg Biological Station, Michigan, USA - LAR L5-1 metaG | ecosystem: Host-associated > Plants > Roots > Rhizosphere ... | reverse complement strand
GGCGCGGCCATCCGCGGGAAGGTCAGGATCCAGCGCGTCCATCGTGGTCACGCCCGGCGCCCTCCCGCCATGCATCGAGCCGGAGCCGCTCCTGCGCCGGGCCGGTCACCTGCACCCCCTCTGGTAGTGGCGCACACCTTACCGGACCGGCGGCCGCGGCCGGGCCGGGCACGGTGACCGTGAGGCCAGGCGCCGGGGGGCGGTGCTGCCGCCCGCCGCCCGGCACATGCCTTGCTACGGCTCCGGGTCTATCCCGTGCCAGGGCGGCACCTTCACCGTGCGGTGGCCGGGCGTACCGCCAAGGATGATCTTGCGGAGCGCGACGTCGTTGCTTGTGGTGGTCTCGTGCAGGACCTTCTCCGGGTTGGCGATGACCTCGATGTAGTAGGTGCCATCGGGCACGCCGGTGATATCGAAGTTCTGGCCCGCGATCGACTGGATGTAGGTGTCACCCCAGCCCACGGGCATCTCCTCGGCCACCCACAGCGCCGTCTGGAGGCCGCAGGCCCCCTCCAGGCCCACCGAGAACGGCTGCCAGACCGCGTGTGGAAGCAGCAGGTCCACCGCGTCCGAGGGCGCGATGCAGAACCCCACCTTGTGGCTGCGCACCGCGACCGACTTGGCCGAGGTGAGCAGCGCGTACTTCGCGAACTGCTCGAAGTGCCAGTGGTTGTGGCCCTTCTTGCTGTCGAAGCCCATCGTCCCGGCCCTGACCCTGCCGATGACCTTGCCGCCGCTCCAGAAGTACTGGTACGCCTTCATGACCGGCGAGGTGTGCGACCGGAACCCTTCGACGTCGAGCGGGCCGTGGCCGCCGACCCACACCGTGGCCCCGAAGTTCAGGAAGTCGTGGGTCTGCTTGCGCGGGTGGCTCACTCTGATCTGCCAGGCCGGCAGCGGCACCAGGTCAGGCAGCGCCGACGGCGGCGGGTTCTGCAGGGTCGGGACGTCGGCCGGCAGCCGCCGTAGCGAATGCCCGCGCGGGCCGTTCGGCCGCCCCGGGAGGCAGCAGCCGGGAATCGGGCAGCACTTCGGGCCCTTCACCACGGTCACCTTGACGGTGGTCGTGGCGTCGCGGGCCGGGATGTGGAACAGCCGGGTGTACTCGGGAGTGATGGTCCCGGTGACGTGGTACACACCAATCGGGAGCTTGGTCTGGTGGCCGAGGAAGTTGCTCTCGGCCGGGTCGGCGGCCCAGCCCTTCTGCACCCCCCACACCATGCTCAGCGGGAACGGGTCGGTGGGGCATTGCTGCGGGTACGGGCTGGTCCGCGGGCTGCCCGGGCCGGTGCGTTGCGGGTCGTAGGTGTCGGGGCAGAACGGGATCGTCTCAGTGGCGGCCACCTTTCCGGCAGAGTTCCGCACGGTCAGTTTGAGGAACTTGATCAGGCCGTAGTTGAAGCCGCTGATCACGCTCGCGGGCAGCGGCCGGCGCACGGTGCCGCCCGAGGGCGGGTAGATGATCTGCGTGATCGTGATCGGCTCGGTGTAGCTGGCCCGGTGCACATCGAACTGCAGCGGCGAGCCGGACGCCGCTACCCACATGCCCGGGTCGAGGTAGACCTGGCCGCCGAAGCTGTCCAGCGTGATGCTGGGCTGGGCGGCGATCAGCCGAAGTTGCGGGGCGGCGGGGGCTGCGGCCCCGGCGGCCCCGGGTGCCGGCAGGCCGGGCACGGCGAGCAGGGCGACGGCGAGGCCCGCCACCGCCAGAAGGCATCTCTGTTGCTTCCATCGCGGGTGTCGCATGTGGCCTCCAGACGCCCGCGCGACCGGTGCGCACGGGCAACACCGAAAGACGCCCCGCAGCGATGCGGCGTTGCCTGCCCGCCCGGATTCCCAGCCTTCCGGGATTTTCCTCCAGCGGGCGCTCAGGTTCTCCGGCGCGTCGCCATGGGTTTCCCGGCGGACTCCACGGCGTGAGCCGCCGTTCACCTCCGCGGCCTTTCCCCCGCCCCCGCGGTCTGGCACGCTGCGGGGGTGGCAACGTCCCGGGCCAGGAGGGCATCGTGAGCGACGAGCAGATCACCCCAGACGAGAGCAGCGCGGGTGCGAACGGTCCGAGCAGGCGAGGGCTGCTCAAGGCCGGGCTCGTGGCCGGTGCGGTCGCCGGGGCGGGCGGCTGGCGCTCGGCACCCGGGAACCGCGGACGCCACCATCACTTGCGCAAGCCGAACTCACGGCCGTACCCGCACCTGCCCGCGGGCACCGACACGATCCCGCAGATCGAGCACATCGTCGTGCTGATGATGGAGAACCACTCCTACGACAACCGGCTCGGCATGCTGAACCGCCACGGCGCCGACGGCTTCCGGCTCCATCACGGCCTGCCCACCGCCACCAACCCCTACGCCAACGGCGACCTCCAGCACGCCTTCCGCATGCCGACCACCTGCCAGCTCGACGGCAAGCCCGCCCAGGACTGGCTGAACAGCCACATCCAGTTCAACCACGGCCGCAACGACGGCTTCGTGGAATCGGGCAGCGGCCCGGTTTCGATGGGCTACTGGCAGCAGGCGGACCAGCCGTTCTACTACTCGCTGGCGCAGGCGTTCCCCATCGCCGACCGCTACTTCTGCTCGGTGCTCGGCCAGACCTACCCGAACCGGCGCTACCTGATGGCCGCGACCTCCATCGGGCAGGTGGACGACACGCTGCCGAAGGAGAGCGACTACCCGGCGAACGGGACCATCTTCGACAAGCTCGATGCCCAGGGCATCACCTGGCGGGACTACTACACCACGCTGCCGACGACGCTGCTGTACCCGCAGCTTTACCTCAAGAACCACGGCACCAAGGTCATCCCGATCGCGCAGTTCTTCACCGACGCCGCAGCGGGCAAGCTGCCCGGGTTCTGCCTGGTCGAGCCGGACTACGGGAATCAGTCGGAGGAGAACCCGCAGAACATCGCGGCCGGGGAGCAGTTCGCCGCGCAGGTCATCAACGCGGTGATCTCCGGGCCCGGCTGGCCGAAGACGCTGCTCATCTGGAACTACGACGAGCACGGCGGCTACTACGACCACGTGCCGCCGCCGCCCGCGATCGCGCCCGACAACATCCCGCCCGCCGTGCCGGCCGGCCAGTCCACCTACAACGGCTTCCACCAGTACGGTTTTCGGGTTCCCTGCGCGTTCGTCTCGCCGTGGGCCCGGCCGCACCACGTGTCTCACCGGCTGTTCGACCACACCAGCGTCCTGGCGCTGGTGGAGGCCAAGTGGAACCTCCCGGCCCTGACCTACCGGGACGCCAACGCCAGCAACATGCTGGACATGCTGGACCTGCGGCGCCCGGCGTTCCTTACCCCGCCGTCGCTGGCCCAGCCGCTGCTGGACACCGACCCGGGCGCGCTTGCCTGCAACACGTCCGGGCCAGGCGCCATCCCGCCGCCGGGCTCGGTGACCCCGCCACACCACCACCACACGGCGCACGGCCACTAGCATTGCCCGAATGACGGGACGCGCGGAGATCGGGCGGTTCGGGATCTGGCGCAGCGCGAGCCTGGTGACGCCGGAGATCGCCGCGGGCATCGAGCGGCTCGGCTTCGGCGTGCTGTGGCTCGGCAGCTCGCCGGATGGCGATCTGGCCCAGGCCGAGGCCTTGCTGGACGCGACAACCACGCTGATGCTTGCCACCAGCATCGTGAACATGTGGAAGGACCCTGCTGGGCTGGTGGCGCGGTCGTATACCCGGGTGCAGCAGCGCCACCCCGGCCGGTTCCTGCTTGGCGTGGGCGCGGGCCACCGCGAGGCAACGCAGCAATACGGCAGGCCGTATGAAACCCTGGCCCGCTACGTGGACGAACTCGTGGCCGGTGGCGTTCCGCGGGATGGGCTGGTGCTGGCCGCCCTGGGCCCGCGGGTGCTCCGCCTCGCGCGGGACCAGACCGCCGGCGCGATCCCCTACCTGGTGCCGCCCGAGCACACCGCTCAGGCGCGTGCCCTGCTAGGCCCCGGGCCGCTGCTCGCGCCGGAGCACAAGGTGGTGCTGGATACCGACCCGGCCCGGGCCCGTGCGCTCGGCCGGAGCCGGGTGCGCACTCCCTACCTCGAGCTGGTCAACTACACCAGCAACCTGCGCCGGCTGGGCTGGACCGAGGCAGACCTGAGCGGCGGCGGCAGCGACGCGCTGATCGACGCATTGGTCGCGCACGGCGGCCCGGCCGAGGTTGCCGCGCAGGTCACCCGGCACCTGGACGCCGGCGCGGACCACGTCTGCCTCCAGCTCATCACCGAAGAGGGCGCCGACCCCCTGCCCGGGTACACAAGGCTCGCGCCCGCGCTGGGGCTGTGATGCCCGGTCAGCCAAGCCCCGCGGCGAGCGGACCGGCGAACGCGATGACAAGCCCGGACACCGATGTGAGCAGGAGCATCACGGCGGCCAGCGCCAGGCCGTAGCGGGCATGACGGCCGCGCCGTGGCGGGTCGATCAAGCGGTGCACCCGTGCCGAGACCGCGCCGGACGTGACTGCCAGGGCGGGGGCCGGGACGGCAGCGCCGGTGCCCATCGCCAGCAGGGCCGCGACGAGGGCAGGCCGGCCGGTCCGGCGGGCAGCGGCGTCGTCGGCGCACAACTCGGCCAGCCGGGCCACCTCGGCGGGCCCGCGGGTGAATACCGGCACGCCGGGGAAGCTGGCGGCCAGGCCGCGGCTCAGCGATATGAGCAGGTGATGACGCCCGGCCAGGTGCGCCCGCTCATGGGCGAGCACGGCGCCGAGCTGGTCACGGTCGAGCACGGCCAGGGCGCCACTGGTGAGCACGATGGCGGCGGGCCGGCCGGGCACGCAGTAGGCGGCCGGCTGCGGGGCGTCAAGCACCACCGTGGCCCCACCCCCCCATTCCCCCGTCACCGTTCTCCCGGCGCTGCCGTCCACCGGCAGCCGCCTGCCGGTGATCCTGGCCGCCTCCGCGTGCGCCCGGGTGCGCCGCCCGGCCCGTTGCATGGCGCGGCCGTACCGCCAGGCCAGCACGGCGGCGGTCAGCATGGCCGCGATCGCCGCGACACCCAGCGGCACCTCGAAGACCGCGCTGCGGTACACCACCGGGGTGCACGCACGGCCAGCGACCGAGCGGCAGACCGCCTCTGCCAGCCGGGGCAGGCCCGCGATGGCCGCACCGGCCAGCAGCGCCACCGCCGCCGCGGCGCTGGCCAGCACGCTGGCCATCGCGGTCAGCCAGGCGCCCAGCCCGAGCCGGGCGCTGACCCCATGTCTGGTGAGCCGGGACAGCAGCACCGGCACCAACCATGCCACGGCCAGCGTGTAGCCGAACACCAACGCCGCGCTCATCTGGGCCGCCCGCGGGTCAGCCGGCTTACCACGGTGCGCAGCACCTCGGACTCGGCGCCACCCATCTGGGCGACGAAGTGGCTGAGCACCGCCTCGGTATCCCCGCCACCGTCGAGCGCCTCGCGCATCAGCCGGGCGCTGTACTCCTCGCGGCTGGCGGTCGCGGTGTACCGGTAGGCCTTGCCGTCCTTCTCCCGGGCGAGCCAGCCCTTGCGGTGCAGGTTGTCCATGGTGCTCATTACCGTGGTGTACGCGATGGGGCGCTCGTGCCGCAGTTCGTCGAACAGCTCGCGCACGGTCACCGGGCAGGCGTGATCCCACACCATGTGCATGATCACCGACTCCAGGTCGCCAAACCCGCGCATCTCACCTCCCGCGCCGCGGCAGCCAGCCTAGGTGCCCGCCGGCGTTCTCAAGCACTCCCAGCACCATGTTACTGTCTACGTACGTAGACCGTAGATAGTGGGTTCTGTGCACGCGGCCGCACGGCGCCCGGCCACCCGCCGGTGGCCCGACCTGGGGAATGGTGCCGTGTCCAAGGGCAGCAGGAACAGGCAGCAGCAGGCCCGCGAGAAGATCGCGCAGGCCAGAGCCGCCGAAGCGCGGCGCAAGCGGAAGCAGCGCTGGCTGGCCGCCGCCGGCGGGGCCGTCATCGTGGTCGCCGCCGCCGTCGGCATCACGATCGCGGCCACCTCCGGCGGATCTTCCAGCAGCGGCACCGGACCCGGCGGCACGCCCTCGCTGAAGCTCGCCGCGCTCAGCGAGCTGGGCACGCTCAAGCCGGCCCCGGCTTCGGGTTCGACCGGGCCGGAGGGCGTGCCAATTCCCGGCACTCCCCCGCTGACCGGCACCGCCACCAAGGCCACCGGCCAGAAGGTGGACGGCATTGGCTGCGACACCAGCGAGCAGGTGCTGTTCCACATCCACTCGCACCTGACCCTGTTCGTGAACGGCCAGGCCCGCCAGGTGCCGGCCGGCATCGGGATCCCGGACGCCAAGGCGCAGAACACCCCGCAGGGCCCGTTCATCAGCAGCGGCAAGTGCTTCTACTGGCTGCATACGCACGCCGCCGACGGCATCATCCACACCGAGTCGCCGATCCACCGCACCTACACGCTGGGCAACTTCTTCGACGAGTGGGGCCAGCCGCTCAGCAAGGACCAGGTCGGCCCGGCCAAGGGCCACGTCACGGCCATCTACAACGGCAAGCTGTACCAGGGCAACCCGCGTAACATCCCGCTCAACGCGCACGCCCAGATCCAGCTCGAGGTCGGCACGCCGCTGGTCGCTCCGGAGTCGATCACCTGGCCCAACGGCCTGTAACCGGGCGGCGCGGCTCCTCAGCGCTCAAGCCGGCCAGCGCGGGCAGTCCCGGCGCCCCAATAAGCTGGGCGGATGCCTTGGGGGATCCAGCGACAGCGCAGGCAGGCGGCGCAGCCGCTGCTGCCACCGGGCACGCACCGCCCGGCCGCGCTGCTGGTGGCCGGGTGCGTGGTGGTGACGCTGTGCCTCGCGCTGGCGTTCGGCCACCAGGCCCGCCCCGACCGGCTGGACGCGGCCGTGGACGCTTGGCTCCAGGGTGCTCTGGGCAGCCATCAAGGGCCGCTGCGGTTGCTCCGCCGGCTGGGCGGCCTGCTCTCGGTGACCGAGCTGACCGCCGCGCTGGTGCTGGCCTGCCTCGTGACGCGCCGGTGGCGCGGGGCCGCGCTGGCGGCCCTGGCCGTGCCCACGGCGGTGGCACTGACCGAGTTCGCCCTCAAGCCCTTCGTCGGGCGGACCATCCGCGGCTACACCAGCTTTCCCAGCGGGCACGCCACCGCGATGTTCGCGCTCGCGGCGACCTGCGCCGTCCTGCTCGCCAACCCGCGACGCCCGCGGCTGCCCCGCGCCGTGCGGCTGCTGCTTGTGGCCGGCGCCACGCTGGTTGCGGTCGCGGTGCCCGTCGCCATGGTGGCCCTGGGCGACCACTACTTCACCGACATCGTGGCCGGGACGGCGGTCGGCATCGGAACGGTGCTGCTGATCGCCCTCCTCATCGATCTGGCCCGCCCGGCCACCCGGGCCCCGCACGGCACTCCCGCCGAGGACACGGCAGCGCTCAGCGCCGGTCGTTTACCGTGACGGTGGCGGCCACAGTACCGGCCGGCCCCACCACCCCACCCAAGCCGGCCGGCCCCACCACCCCACCCCACCCAAGCCGGCCGGCCCCACCACCCCGCCCAAAGAAATCTCGCCAGTTGCGCGAACCGGTCGCCGCCGGCATGCAATAGAGAAGCGATGGACGACGATGCGCTGATCGCTGCCGTGGCCCGCCGCGAGGACACCGCGCTGCGCGAGCTGTTCTCCCGGCATGCGCCGTGGCTGGCCGCCCGGCTGCGCGGCGTGCTGCCCGCCGCCGAGGTCGAGGACGTGCTGCAGGAGACGTTCCTTGCGGTCTGGCGCGGCGCGGCCGGTTACCGGCCCGAGGGCTCGGCGGGCGGCTGGCTCTGGGGAATCGCCCGGCGGCAGGCGGCGCTGTGGCTGCGCCGCCGTGGGCCGGCCGAGTTGCTGCTGCCGGCCCTTCTCGCCGCCGACGGCCGGCATCCGGGTGACCCGGCGCAGGCGGCGTTGTCCCGTGCCGAGCTGGCCAGGGCCGTCAGCGCCCTGGGCCCCGAGGGCGGCCCGGCACGCGAGACCTGGCGGCTGATGTACGTCGAGGACAGGAGCGTGGCCGAGGTGGCGGCGCTGATGGGCGTGCCGGCGGGCACGGTGAAGAGCCGCGCGCACCGGGCCAGGCGGCTCATGCGGGCGGCCCTGCGGCAGCACGACCCGGCGCGGGAGGGAGGCGGGCGATGATCGGCGATGACGATCGGTTCGGCGGGTATCAGGACACGGGTCCGGCCCCCGGTGACGTTGATCTGGACCGGGTGTGGCTGGGCGTGGCCGCGCAGGTGTGGCGCCGCGAGCCCGGGCCGGCCGAGCGGGCGGCCGGGCGGCTGCTGCACTCCCCCGGCCTGGCCCGGGCGCTGGTGACCACCCCGTCGCTGCTGCTCGGCTGGGTGATCGCCACGGTGGTGATACTGCTCGCCGGTGTCGGGTTCACGCTTGGCACGGGGACACCGTGGGTGGCCCTGCTCGCGCCCGCGGTCGCGGCCGCGGGCATCGCCTACGCCTACGGGCCGGGCATCGACCCCGCCTGGGAGCTGTCCCAGAGCATGGCGGTCAGCGACCGGATGGTGCTGCTGGTCCGTGCGCTCGCGGTGTTCGGCCTGAACGCCGCGCTCGGGCTCGCCGCCTCGGCCGCGTCGGGGGCCGCGGCCGAGGTGACGTTCGGCTGGCTGGTCCCGATGACCGCGGTCTGTGCGCTGGCGCTGGCCGCGGCGACGGTCACCCGGTCGCCGAACGTCGGCGTGGCAGCAGGCTCGGCCGGCTGGGTGATCGCGATCCTGGCCAGCCAGGCCGCCGAGGGGCGGTTCACCGCCGCGATCACCGACTCCTTCTTCGTCCTCCCCTACCTGGCGTTCGCGGTCTGCTGCGGCGCGGTCGTGTGGTACGCGACCCGGATCCCGAGAGGAACCTCATGAACGTCGAGCTCACCGAGCTGACCCGTAGGTTCGGCCGCACCCAGGCCGTGACAGGGGTGACCCTCGAGGCCGGGCCCGGCGTGTTCGGGCTGCTGGGCCCGAACGGGGCGGGCAAGACCTCGCTGCTGCGGATGATGGCCACCGTGCTGCCGCCGACCTCGGGCACCTTGCGCCTGCTCGGCCGCGATCCCGGCGGCTACGGCCCGCGGCGGGAGATCCGCCGCCGCCTCGGGTACCTGCCGCAGAACCTCGGCTATTACCCCGGCTTCACGGTGGTCGACTTCGTGGAATACTTCGCGCTGCTCAAGGACATGCCGCCCGGGCAGGTGCCGGGCGCCGTGGCAACCGCCATCGAGCAGGTGGGCCTGGGCGACAGGGCCCGTGCCAAGCTGCGCACCCTGTCCGGCGGGATGCTGCGCCGGGTGGGGATCGCCCAGGCGATCGTGAACCAGCCGGAACTGCTGTTGCTCGACGAGCCGACCGCCGGTCTCGACCCGGAGCAGCGGGTGGCATTCCGCACGCTGCTGCGCGAGTTCGGCCAGCGCGCCACGGTGATCGTCAGCACGCACCTGGTCGAGGACGTCGCCGCCGCGTGCTCGGAGGTGACGCTGATGGACGCGGGCCGGATGGTGTTCCACGGCACCCCGGACGAGCTGATCGCCAGAGGCCAGGGACACGGCATCGGGGACGCGCCGCTGGAGCGCGGGTACAGCGCGGTCCTGGCGGCGGCGCGGTCATGACCGTTACCAGCGCCCCGGTTCGGGCCACGCCGCGGCACGTTCCCCAGGCGGCACCGCGGAACATGGCGCGGCTGCTCTGGGTGGAACTCCGGCACAACGCGATGCCACTGGTCCTGCCGCTGATCGCGGTGATCTTCTGGTTCGACTCCTACCGCATCGCCGCGACCCTGCCACCGCTGTGGGTCGTGCGCCTCTACTACATCCTGGGCCAGGGTCACGCGCTGATCGACTTCGCCCCGTTCGTGGCCGGGGTGGCCGCCTGGATGGGCTCGCGGGACGGCCGCCGCGGCACGGGCGATCTGGTGACGGCCACGGTCCGGCCACGATGGGAGGCTCAGCTCGCTACCTGGGCCGCGACCGTGATCTGGGCGGTGGGCGCCTACCTGGTGTTCATGGCGGTGACGCTGTATCTCCTCGCCCGGCCGATCGCCTGGGGCGGCCTGCCATGGTGGCCGATCGCGGTCGATGCCGTGGGCGTGGCCGCCTTCGCCTCCCTGGGCTTCGCCCTCGGCGCCTACTTCCCTGGCCGGTTCATCGCGCCCATTGCCGCGTTCGGCGGCCTCTTCGCGATGGGGACCTCGTCGCAGATCGGGTTCAGCGCCTCCGGCGGGTGGGCGCTGATCCTGCCGACGATGTCGAACGGCAACTTCGGGCAGGACGCCGGGATCTTCTATACGTGGCTGCCCGATCTCTCGGTGGCCCGGGTGATGTTCTGCGGGGGTGTGGCGGCGGTAGCGGTGGGCCTGCTCGGGCTGCCGGTGAGGGCGGGCGGGCCGCGGCTACGGCGCTCGGCCGCGGTGGTCACGGTGACCGGGGCGGCGGCGGCCGTGGCCGCGATAGTCCTGGCCTTCACCGCCCAGGTGGGACCATACGGCACGGTCATCCCGGCGCTGCACGACGCGGCCAATGACAAGCCGATCCCCTACACCCCGGTCTGCGGACATGCCGGGATCCCGGTCTGCCTGCAGCCGGCCTACCGGCCGTATCTGCCCGACGTGACGACCGCGCTGCGCCCGGTGATCAGCCAGGTCGCCGGGCTGCCCGGCGTCCCGGTCCGGGCCAGCCAGGCCGCTGCGGTCTTCGCGCCCGGGCCGACGGTCGGCGGGCCGGACCATGTGGGCCAGATCGCGATGGTCAGGGGCAGCCCGCCGGTGCTCTACATGCCCCTCGGCACCATCGCGCTGCCTAGTTCGTTCGGAGCGGTCACGGCCTCGTTCGTCAGTCAGCTCAAGGTGGAGTTCGCGCACGCGCTCGTCACGCCCGGCAGTTCCTACGGCAACCCGGCGCAGCAGGCCGTCGAGGCGGCCCTGCTGCAGCACGCCGGGATTTCGCTGGCCGCACAGCCGAAGGCGCTGGGCGACACCCCATGGCCGCTGATGGGCGGAGGGCCGCGCTCGGCGGGCGCGTATCCGCCGCCGGTCGCCGCCGCCGCCCGGCGGTTCGCCGCGCGGCCGGCCGCTGCCCGGCGTGCCTGGCTCGCGGGACATCTGGGCGCGCTGAGGGCCGGCCAGCTCGGGCTGGGACAGCTGCCATGACCACCGCCGGGGTACGCCGGTCAGCGCCGGGAGCCACGCCGACCCCGCTGACCGGCCCGGGCCAGGCCTGGCTGCGCATGGCGTGGCTGTACCTGGTCAGCCGCCACGCCCCGGCCGCGACTGGCCTGCTGGCCGGGTTCGGCGCGCTGCTCTGGGCAGCGCTGCACTGGCACTGGAATGTGGCCGGCGGGTCGGCCGCAGCCGCCGTCTTCCCGCTGATTACCGAGGCCGGAGCCGCCGCGGTCATCGCGGTGACCACCTACGGCCCGTTCGGCGAGCCGGAGCGAGCTACCGGCCGCTGGCTGCCCTACCTCAGGCTGGGCGCGACCGTAGCGCTGACCGCAGCGGCGATAGGCGCACTGGCCCTCGGGTCTACAGGGGGCGTCCTGCCCGGCGGGTACGCCGCCCTGGCCCGCAACGTCGCCGGGATCACCGGAGTCGGCCTTCTCTGCGCGGTCGTGCTCGGCGGGATGCTGGCCTGGACCGGGCCCATGGCCTACCTGGTGCTCATCGAGTCGGCGCTGGCCGCGGGGCTGACCACACCGTGGGTCTGGCCGACCAGGCCGCCGCTGGACCGCGGCGGGGCGATCTGCGCCTCCCTGGTATTCGCTGCCGGGCTGGCCCTGGTCACGATCCGCGGGGTCCGCGAGTCTGTCCGGGACACCGCCACCTAGCCGTGGCGGCTAGCTTGGGACGGTCAGGCCGGTCGGGTTGATCTCGGGCAGTATCCCGGACGCGGCCACCGCGCGCACCGAGGGCCGGAGCATGGTGAGCACCTCCTCGACGCCATCCTCGCCGAGCGCGGCCAGCCCACCGCTCCAGGCGCGTTCGTCGGTGCGCGCCTCGACCGAGTCAAGCAGGGCGCGCCCGTCCGGGGTGAGCGCGAGTTCGGGGCCAGGGCCGAGCAGGCCGCGGCCGCGCAGCACGTCCGCCGCGGCCGCCCACTCCTCGTCCGCCCAGCCGATGCGTGCCCGCTGGATCACCGCCTGCGGGAAGCGGCCGGCCGCGGCCTGCAGCAGGTGCGCCTGCGGCCCGGCGATGCCCTCGATGACCAGTGCCGCGATGTGCCCGTCGCCGCGGTGCTCGCGCAGCGTGGTGGCAAGCTGCCACAGCTTGCCCAGCGGATCACCGGGCAGCTCCAGCGCGGCGTTGGCCGCGCCGAGGGGCCGGCCGGTCGGATCGGCGGCGGCAGCCACCGGGGCCAGCACCGCGGCCGCCTGCCCGCAGGCCCCCGGGTCCGCGCCCGCGGCCCGCAACGCGGCCGTGCTTACCGCGGCACGTGCCTCGAGGCACGCCTGCGGCGTGGTGCGCGACCACGCCTCCGGCAGCGCGCGGGCGACCGTGCCCGGGTGGAACCCGGCGAACATGGCCACCACCGGGGCGGCGGGGACCGGCCCGAGCGGCGCGGCGCGCCACGCGAAGTAGGTCATCCAGAAGCCCTTGAGGCCCTGGGCCATCCCCGTGGACCGTACCTCCGGGGCGAAGTAGGTGACGTCGTGCAGTGTTTCCAGTGCCGCCCACAGGCGGCGGGCGGGATGGGTGGACACGGGCGGAGTCTAACCCGCAGCCGCTACGCTGGTGCGAGGCGCCGGTACATGATGTGCAGACCGACATACCCCTCGGCCAACCGACCACGACGCTTGCCCATGATCACACCGGGAGCACGCACATATTGCCGGGTATACCGTGATCCGGACGGGCGCAAGGTGCCCGCTGGCGCGATCCGGGAGGGCGCATGGGCGACGGGCCGACCGAAATACGCGGGACTTGCGAGCCGGGCTTCGAGCCGGTGCGCGAAGCGTTCGCGGCGAACTTCGCCGAGCGCGGCGAGATCGGCGCCAGCGTCGCGGTGGTGGCCGATGGCAAGCCGGTAGTGAACCTGTGGGCGGGCTGGGCGGACCCGGCCAGGACCCGGCCGTGGCAACAGGACACGCTGACGAACGTGTGGTCCACCACGAAGGCCGTGACGTCGCTGTCCGCGCACCTGCTGATGGACCGGGGCGAACTGGACCCGGACGCGCCCGTCGCAAGGTACTGGCCGGAGTTCGCCCAGGCTGGCAAGGCCGACATCCCGGTCCGCTCGATCATGAGCCACCAGTCCGGCCTGACCGGCCTGGCGGTGCCGGCCAGTGTCACCGACTACTACGACTGGGAGAAGATCACCGGCCTGCTCGCCACGCAGGAGCCGCTGTTCCCGCCGGGCACGGCCAGCGGGTACCAGGCCATCACGTTCGGCTACCTGGTCGGTGAGGTGATCCGGCGGATCGCGGGGCAGACCTGCGGGCAGCTCATCGCCACCGAGATCGCAGGGCCGCTGGGCGCCGACTTCCACCTCGGGCTCGCCGAGGCGGACCTGGGGCGGTGCGCCGATCTGCAGGGCGTGCGGCCGTCCGAGAACGAGCAGGCGCAGCTTGCCCAGGCCTACGCCAACGCGCATCCAGCCGCGCTGGCCGCGCTGCTCAACCCGGCGCTGACCGGTGACGAGGCCAACGAACCCGGCTGGCGGATGGCGGAGATACCGGCCGCGAACGGGCACGCGACCGCGCTCAGCCTGGCCACCATCCTCGGCGCGGTAGCGGATGGCTCGGGCCGGGTGATCTCAGCGGCCACCTTGGAGAAGGCACGCACGGGCCAGGGCCGGTACATCGATCTGGTGCTCGGCATCCCGATCGAGTTCGGGCTCGGCTACGGGCTGTCCGGGGCCGACCATCACTACGGGCCCAACCCGGCGGCGTTCGGCCACGACGGCTTCGGCGGGTCGGCCGTTGGCGCCGACCCCGAGGCCGGCGTGGCGTTCGCCTACGTGATGAACCGGATGGGGATGAACCTGGTCGACGATCCGCGCAAGATGGCCGTGATCGGCGGCGTCTACCAGAGCCTGGCCGGCTGACGCGCCGGGCCGGGGCGCTCAGCCCGCGGTGATCTCCGGCGGCGGCGCGGAGGCCGCGATCTCCGCCTTGAGCGCGGCGAGTTCGGTGTCCACCTGTGCGCTGGTCCCGGCCTCGTCGAGTTCCTTCTGGATGTCGTCGGTGCTCCCTCCGCCGACGTCTTCGAGCACGCCGGCCTGCAGCAGCTCGTCCACGGCGTCCGCGTGGGCCTGCATCGTGGCGATCTTGTCCTGGGCCCGCTGGATGTCCGCGCCGGTGTCGCCGAAGGATTTGGAGATGCCCGCGGCGGTCTCGCCGATCGAGCTCTGCGCCTGCGCCGCGCTGTACTGGGCCTTCAGCACCTCCTTCTGGGTGCGGAAGGTGTTCACCCGCTGCTGCAGCGCCGCCAGGGTGTGCTCCAGCTTCTCCTGCTCCTCGCCGAGTTGCTGGCGCTGCGGCTCCATGCCGTCGATCTGGGCCTGGGCGGCGGTCTTGCGGGACAGCGCCTCCCTGGCCAGGTCCTCCTTGCCCTGGGCGAGCGCCGCCTTGGCCTGGTCGGTGAGGTGGTCCACCGTGTGCTGAAGCTGCTGCTCCTGCAGCTCGAGTTGCTTGCGGGACGCGGTGATCGATACCAGCCCCCGCTTGACCTGGGTGATCTGGTCGAGCATCTGCTCGTAGGACAGGTCGAGCATTTCGTCAGGCTTCTCGGCGGCGTCGAGCGCCTTGTTGGCCTTGGCCTGGAGTATGTCGTGCGCCCGCTGGAAGAGGCCCATTGGATGTGCTCCTCGTTATCGAAGGCGGAGCCGCCCGGTTCCGCCGCCACGCCGGCCGATGCGCCGGCGCCCGGCCGCCATGGCCGGCCCGGATACCCCGAGGCTACCGCTGTGATCCGCCCGGCATGTGGGCGGCGCCCGGGCCGACAATCGTCAACGCAGAGTTGACGTCAGGATTTCGTCAACCTAGAGTTGACCAATGACGCAACCCACCCCCATGACCGGCCAGGTACGGCTCGACGACCTCATCGAGGCCATCAAGAAGGTGCATGGCGACCCGCTCGAACAGCTCACCGACGCCATGCTCGCCGCCGACCACCTCGGCGACGTGGCGGACCACCTGATCGGGCATTTCGTCGACCAGGCCCGGCGCTCCGGCGCCTCGTGGACCGAGATCGGCAGGAGCATGGGGGTCACCAAGCAGGCCGCGCAGAAACGCTTCGTGCCCAAGGAGCCCGGCCAGGTGCCCGATCTGGATGCCAGCGAGGGCTTCACCAGGTTCACGCTGCGCGCAAAGAACTCCGTGATGGCCGCCCAGAACGAGGCGCGCGCGGCAGGCCACGACCAGATCGAGCCGGCTCACCTGGTGCTCGGGCTGCTCGCCGACCCGGACACGCTCGCGGCGAAGGCGATCGTCGCGCAGGGCGTGGCCCTGGAGGCGGTCCGGCAGCGGGTGACCGCCGACCTCCCGCCCCCGGCGGCCGAGGTGCCCGCCCTCATCCCGTTCAGCGCACAGGCACGTAAGGCACTGGAACTCACATTCCGTGAGGCCCTGCGTATGGGGCATAACTACATCGGGACCGAGCACATCCTGCTAGCCCTGCTGGAACAGGAGGACGGCGAAGGCGTGCTCACCGGTCTCGGCATCGGCAAGCAGGCCACGGCAGCCCAGGTGACCGCCGCCCTGGACGCGGTCCAGGCGCTGCCGGGTACGCATGAGGGGCCGGGGCTGGTGTACTGACAAGGGACGCAGAGATCCGGAGCGGGCAGGCCGGTTCCCCGGCGCACTTGGGGGCAGGGAAGTAGGGAACAACCCGCGCCCTCGGCCGGGGCGGTGGGTGCAGCGGCAGAGCAGTGGAGGCGTGGCGTGCCCATCGGCGAGACCCTGGCGCAAGCGAGGCACCAGGCAGGCCTGACCCGGGCCCAGGTCAGCAAGCAAACCCGCATCCGGGAAACGATCATCAGGAATATCGAGGCGGACGACTTCTCCGACTGTGGTGGCGACTTCTACGCCCGTGGCCATATCCGCGCCATCGCCAAGGCGGTCGGCACCGACCCCGAGCCGCTGATCGAGGACTACGACATAGACCACCGGGCGACCGGGCCGATGGCCACGGTCAGCCTGGACGAGTTGCTGGCCACCTCGGCCCCGCAGCGGCACCGGCCGGACCTGCCCGCGGCCTGGGCGCGGGTGACCGCCGCCAGCGCGCCGGTGGCGCGCAAGGCCACCGCCGGCGCGGGGGCGGCCCGCGGCCGGGTGACAGCCGGATACGGGTCCGCGCCGCGCACGGCGCGCTGGGCCGTGTTCGTGTGCCTGGCGCTCATCGTGGTGGCACTCGGCTTCATAGCGCTGCACGTGCTGGCCGGCGCACCGCCCGCCGCCCCGTCTGCCGCGGGCAAACACGCGGCCACTGGCCATAACGACGGCCACAGTCACCGGGGCCCGGCCGCGAAGGCCAGCCATCCGGCGCCTTCCCCGGCACCGAAGGCCAGTCATACCGCCGCGCCGTCTCCGGCACCCGCCCAGCCCGCGCAGTCACTCAGCCCCGTGCAGGCGACGGCGTTCGGCCCGAACGGCGGCGACAACCCTCAGCTAGCCCACCTGGTGCTCGGCGGCGGCCGCTCGGCCGGGTGGCACACCGACTGGTACAACACGCCCCGGTTCGGGAACCTGTACCCGGGCACGGGCCTGCTGCTGAAGATGGGCCGGACGGTCACGATCACCAGCGCCCGGATCGACCTCGGCGGTGCCACCGGCGCCAGCTTGCAGTTGCGCGTCGGCGACACGCCTACCATGGCGGCTCTGGAGCCCGTCGCGCACGCGTCCGGTGCGGGCGGGGTGGTACGGCTCAGCCCGGCCAGCCCGGCCCGCGGCCAGTACGTGCTCGTCTGGTTCACCCGGCTGCCCACCGACCCCTCCGGCACCTTCCAGGCCAGCGTCCATGACGTGACGCTGCAAGGCCACGGCTGACCAGCGGCGGGTTACTCGGGCCTCGGGTCCCAGCGGAAGCGCCGGACCGCCACCAGGGCGCCAACCACGCCCCAGGCCGCCAGGACGGCCAGGTGCCGCCAGTCAGGCCCGGTGTGCCGCGCGAGTGGCCCGGTCAGCGCCTCGTTGAACGGCCGGATCGGCAGCCAGCCGGTCACCCGGTTGAGCAGCTGGGAGTGGATCGGCGTGTAGGTGCCGGACAGGAACAGCAGCGGGAACAGCACGAGCTGTGCCACCGCCGGCGCGGCCTCGGCGTTGGAGATCACCGATGCCACCGCGACGCCGAGTGCGCAGAAGCTGGCGGCACCGAGGACCAGGGTCAGCGCGATCGCGAGCCACTGCGACGGGAACGGCACGCCGTACAGGCGCCCCACCCCGACGATCAGCGCGATATCCGCGAGACTCACCAGGACGCAGTGTGCGAGCAGCCCGACGAAGTACACCCAGGCCGGGAGCGGCGTGGCACGGATCCGCTTGAGGATCCCGTTCTGCCGCCGGGCCGCGAGTGCGACCGCGAGCTGCCCGTAACAAGAGCCGAGCACGCACAGCGCGGCGATCGTCGGCACGTAGTACTGCAGCGCCGACAGGCCACCGAAGTACGCGCTCTTCCCCACACCGCCGAACAGGGCACCCATGAGCGCCACGAACACGACAGGGAACACGAACGTGAACACGGCGCTCTGCGGGTTCCGCCAGAACGACAGCTGCTCGTACCTGACCTGATGGAGCACCAGGCCCAGGCGGTTGCGACGGTGCAGCCGCCCGCCGGTGAGCGTGGCTGCGGTCATCTTTTGCTCCTCTCCGGTGCGCCGGCCGGCGCGCCGTCCCTGGTCAGCCGCAGGTAGACGTCCTCAAGGCTGGGCCGCTCCACGGTGAGCCCGGACAGGGTGACGTCACACTGCACGGCCCAGCTCGTCAGCCGGTGCAATTCCGCGGTCGGGCTGGCGGTCTCGATCACCACGGCACCGTTGTGTATGCCGGCAGGCACCGGAAGGCCCGTGACCGGAAAGCCGGGCGGCAACGTGAAGCTGATGCGTGCCCGTTCCCCGTCCTGGCCGCCGAGGCCGGCCGGTGGCCCCTCGGCCACCACCGCACCGCTGCTGAGCAGCACCACCCGGTCGGCGAGCGCCTGTGCCTCGGCCATGTCGTGGGTGGTCAGCAGGATCGTGGTCCCGGCCGCGCGCAGCGCCCGGATCAGGTCCCAGGCGCCGCGGCGCGCCGCCGGGTCGAACCCCGTCGTCGGCTCGTCCAGGTACAGCAGTTCCGGGCCGCCGACCAGGCCGAGGGCCAGGTCCAGGCGGCGCTTCTGGCCGCCGGACAGGGTCCGGACCTTGCGCCGCTCCAGCCCGGCGAGGCCGACGAGCCCGATGACCTCGGGCACGCCCCTGGGAGCCTGGTAGTAGCCGGCCTGGCGGGCGATGGTCTCGCGCACCGTCAGGTAGGGCTCGACCGCGATGTCCTGCAGGACCAGCCCGGTCCGCTCGCGCAGTTCGCGCGCGGCCGCCTTGTCGCCCGGGTCGAGGCCGAGCACCGCGACGGCGCCGCCGTCGCGGGCCCGGAACCCCTCCAGTATCTCCAGAGTCGTGGTCTTGCCCGCTCCGTTCGGCCCGAGCAGGGCCACGATCTCGCCGTTGCGCACACGGAAGCTGACGTCCCGCACGGCCTGCACGGAGCCGTAGCTCTTGCGCAGCCCGGCCACCGTGATGGCATCCGATTGGCCGTGGGTGACGCCCGCGGTGGCCGGTACCGGCGCCTCGGTCAGTTCCGGGTGCACTGGACCTCCATGGTCAGGTCGAGGTAGCGGGCGGCCAGGCCGCGCGCTGCGGTGATCCCGAACTCGGTACGGTCGATCCGCGCCGTGGCGCGGGCGGTGAAGGAGCCGCGGGACACCTCGCAGCGGGTGATGGTGAGAGTGACGGGCCTGCTTGTGCCGCGCACCGTCAGCGTTCCGGTCACTACTTGGCCGCCGGCCTCGATCCGGTCCGACCGGAAGGTCATCACCGGGTGCCCGGCTGGGTCCAGGAACCGCCGGGACAGCACGCTGCCGTCGCGGGCGGGGTTCTTCGTGCGGAAGCTCGCGGTCTCGATCTCCGCGTAGACGGCCGACGCCGCGATGGGGTCGGCGACGTCCGCGCTGCCACCGCGGACGGCGAAGCTGCCCCTGACCCGCCCGAGTCCGAACAGGTGGCGGGTGGCGAACGTGACGCGGGAGCGGCCCGGGTCGATGTCGTAGTGGCCTGGCTGGGGTGTGGTCGTGACGACCGCTGGTTGGGTTTGCATGTCCCCAGTTCAGCCCGGCGGCCATGCGCCGGGGCAGGGCCGGCGGTCGGGTCCTGCCGCGACGAAAGGATGCCGCGCCGTGGCGGCATGCGACTTTAGTAGGTTCCTTGGCCGGCCGAAGGTATCGCGGGCCTGGGTGGCCGGTCCGCGATGACATAGCGTGAGCGGCATGAGCACCCGGTCGTGCGCGCCCCCGCGGAACCGCCGCCTGGTGGTGGACGCCGCGCTCGCGTGCTTTTTCGTGCTGCTCGACACCGCCGTCACGCTGGCGGGCGCCTCCTGGTGGCCGGTGCATCCGGACAAGCTCGCCTGGGCCATGCTGGTGCTGCAGGCTCTCGCGGATGCCTCGCTGGTGGTCCGGCGGCGGGCACCGTTGACCGTCATCGCCATCCTCACCGGGTTCACGCTGCTGCTCTCGCTGCTGATCTCCCCGGCCGGGGCGCTGACACCGGCGCACGCCGGCAACGTGTGGGCGCCCTACGGCACCGTGCTTGCCGCCTACGGGCCGTTCTACTACCGCAAGGACCGGCGCGCCGCGTACGCTGCCGTGGGTGTGATGACCCTGATCGCCGCCAGGGTCTGGGATCCGTCGGTGAGCGTGATCACCGTAGCCGTGTTGCGGACGGCGGCCGGGCCACTGCTGGCGCTCTACCTCAATGCGCGGCGTGAGGTACTCCAGGGGCTGCGGGACCGGGCCGAGCGTGCCGAGCGGGAGCAGCACCTGCTTGCCGAGCAGGCCAGGGCGGAGGAACGGGCCCGGCTGGCCGGCGAGATGCACGACGTCGTGACCCACCGGGTGAGCCTGATGGTGCTGCAAGCGGGCGCGCTCAGCGTCACCGCGGCCGACGAGGCCACCCGGCAGGCGGCCGAGGAACTCCGCACGGCGGGCGTTCAGGCCCTGGACGAACTGCGCGACCTGGTCGGCATCCTGCGGACAGCGCCCGAGGATGACCAGGACCCGGCCACCTCGGGGCTGGCCGAACTGGTCGCCGAGTCGACGGCCGTCGGCACCCCCGCCGAACTGGTCGAGCAGGGCGATCCGGCGCTTGCCTCACCGTTGGTCGGGCGCACCGCCTACCGGATCGTGCGCGAGGGGCTGACGAACGTGCGCAAGCACGCGCCGGGCGCGCACGTGGTGATCCGGATCAGCTACGACGAGTCGCAGGTCCGGCTGAGCGTCCGCAACACCGCGGGCACCGCGCCGCCGGACGGCGGCCTGGCCGCGACCGGCTCCGGCGTCGGCCTGGCCAGCCTGCGCCAGCGCATTGAACTGGTGCACGGCACGCTGCGCGCCGCGGGCACGCCGGACGGCGGGTTCTGCCTGGAAGCGACCATGCCGTCGTACGTGCCAACGGCACAGCCGGTGTGACCGGGATGGTCAGGGTGGTCGTTGTCGACGACGAGCCGATGGTGTGCGCACACCTGCGCACGATCCTCGGCTCTGCGCCTGACGTCGAGGTCGTGGATGAGGCGCACGACGGTGCCGCGGGCGTGGAAGCCGTGACCCGCAGCCGGCCCGATGTCGTGCTCATGGACCTGCGGATGCCCGTCATGGACGGGATCGCCGCGATCGAGAGGATCGTCAAGCTCGGCGATCCGCCGGTCGTCGTGGTGCTGACGACCTTCGACGCGGATCAGTACGTGCTGCGCGCACTGCGGGCCGGGGCGGCTGGCTTCCTGGTCAAGTCCACGCCGCCGGAGGACCTGATCGGGCTGGTGCGGGTGGCGGCCGAGGGGCACACGGTGCTTTCCCCCGCCGCGGCCCGGCGGCTGATCGCCGCTTCGGCGGACGGCCAGCCCGCGCGGGAACGGGCCCGCAAGCTGGTCGGCTCGCTCACCGAGCGCGAGGTGGAGGTGCTCACCTGCCTGGGCGAGGGACTGTCCAATGCCCAGATCGCGGCGCGGCTGTTTCTCTCCGAGGCGACGGTCAAGGGCTATGTGTCCCGGATGCTGGACAAGCTCGGCCTGGAAAACCGCACCCAGGCCGGCCTGCTTGCGCACGACGCGGGCCTCGCCACCCAGTAGCGCCAGGAAAGCCGGCCGCGTTTTCGGCGTAACGCCATTCACCCGTGCGAAGTGCAGAAGGTGCGGAAAGACGCCGAGTAACGCCAGTCGGAACGTTCGCGGCCTCGGGGTGCACTACCTCCGTTTGACCCACAAAATTCCGTGAACACCGACCTAACGCTCTAGAGTGACGGAGGGGCAGGGGCGCTGGAGGCAGCGGTCGCCTTCTAGCGCATCGGCGGCACGTCAGCGGTAGCTGCGATGTGCCCACGCTTCTGAGGGGGAGTGATGGTGACCGCGGTTGTTGCATTGCAGAGCGTGGTGAGTCCGGCACCGCGCAGCGCCTGGCAGGCGGTCTTCGACCAGGACGCCGAGGCGGTCCCTTACCAGTCACCGCAGTGGACCGACGCGCTGTGCCGCAGCGCCCATCGCCGGGACGGCAGCAGGCTGTACACGTTCAGCGACGGGACCCAGATGGTTCTGCCGTTGATCGCGCATCCCTGGGTCCCCGCCAGCATGTACATGGCGGGATCGATGCCCTGGGGCGGGGGCATCGGCGGCATGGTGAGCACGTCCCCGGTGACGGTGGAGCACATCCGCGCGGTGGTCAACGACCTGACCAGCAATGCGCCGTACCTACGGCTGAGCATCCGCCCGAATCCCCGGGCCGGCGAGACATGGACGGCGGCGATGCCCGCTGGGACCCCCAGGATCGACCGGCTCGCGCACGCCATCGACCTGGAGGGCGGCTTCGACGCCGTCTGGCACAACCGGTTCTCCTCCTCCACCCGCAAGTACGTGACCAGGGCGGAGCAGGCGGGCGTGGTCGTCGAGAGTGACGACCAGGGCAAGCTGGTCCCGACGTTCTACGAGTTGTTCCTCGAGGCGGCCCGGCGGTGGGCCGAGCAGCAGCACGAACCGCTCCTGCTCGCCCGGTTGCGCGGCCACCAGCGGGACCCGAAGGAGAAGTTCGCCACCATCGCCCAGACGATGCAGGACGCCTGCCGGATCTACGTCGCCTACGTCGAGGGCCAGCCAGCGGCGGCCTGCCTCATCCTCAGCTACCACAACGCGAACGCCGCCAGGGTCGTGCTGGACCGGCAGCGGGTCGGTAAGAGCGGTGCTCCCGACCTGATGATGAAGTGCGCGATCGAGGACGCCTGCAAGGCCGGATGCCGGTACTTCCACCAGGGCGAGTCCGGGATGTCGAAGGGCATCGCCGACTTCAAGCGGCGCGTCGGCGGAGAGGCCTATTCGTATGAGGAGTACTACCTGGAGCGCCTCCCCGTCACCGCGGTCGATCACGCCGTGCGCACCGGGGTGAAGAAGCTCATCAACTTCAAAGACTGAGCCGCCCACCTGGCCGCACGGTCTTGGCCATCTAGCCGCCAGGCACAGTATGCGCCCGCGCGCTGGTCACTGTCGCGCTCGGGGTGAGACAATGGGCTGGTGAGCGCCACCGGAGACAGCCCGCTACGGCAACTCGCCGCTGCCTGGCAGGCCGCGGCGGCCGTGGCCGCCGAGTGGGCCGAACGCACCGCGGCGGTGACCGCCGAGGCGTTCGGAAAGCTCACCAGCGACCCGGCCATCCGGGCGGTGATGGAGACCTGGCGCGTCGCCGTTGTCTGGCCGCAACGTGACTGCGAATGCCCGTGCGCCTACGCCCACCCCGATGATGTCGGGGTATGCGACCACCGCGCGGTGATCACCCGCAGGATCCAGGCCGACCGGGACGGCGGTATGGACGTGGCGCTGTGCGCGCCGTGCGCGGTGGCCCAAGGCTTCGCCGAAATGCCGGGGTAACCCGTCCTTCCCGACGGGTGCGGCGTTCGCGAAGGGCGACTCCCATGAACACAACACCGTCTTCAACTCTGCACCTCACCTCGACGACGGCCGCCGACGGCGCGCGCGCCGCGGGTGAGCGAGCGTTGGTCCTCGGGGGTGGCGGATCGGCAGGCAATGCGTGGTTGATCGGTGTCATCGCCGGCCTGTTTGATGCCGGGCTGGATGTGACCGAGGCCGATCTGATCATCGGGACGTCGGCCGGATCGACGGCCGCTCCCGCGACGCATTCGGCAGCAATCTGATGGATCTGTCGACGCGTCCGCCCGCTGGCCGGGCCGGTTACAACCAAGGCAGAGCCCTTGCCGGGCAGCTCACCGAATTCTGGCGCTGACGCCTACGAAACCAGATTGCGCGGTCCGCGCCGAACTCGGCGCGGACCGCGCAGCAGGGCACCGTCGCCTAGTGCCTGCGGTCCTCGGCTCTGGCTTTGGCTCTGCCGGTTAGATCGGAACCTGCTACTTCAGCAGGTTCGCCACAGGGCCGAGGCTGGAAATCGCGACCCTGGGCGCGTGGGCGCCAATCCCCATGTCGGTCACGCGCAGCGTGACCGGATTGACCACGATGGACAGGTAGCGCCAGTGCAGCCCTGAGATGCGCGCACCCGGCGGCGCCGGGACATCGGGCTTGAACGTGCCCTTCATGACGACCAGGTAGACCGGAGCAGCAGCCCCAGGCACCCGATCGCCGGGGGTGGCTGCCAGCAAGGCCTGAGCCCGCGTGGCAGTGACCGCAAGAACCGACGTGAGCGCATTGCCTCTCTCCAGCCTTGCCATCCGCAGCGCGGTCGCCGCGAGCGGCCTGAGTGCTGACGTTGGGACCGGTGCGTCCACGCGCACGCTGGCGGTCGATGGCTGCGACGCCAGTACGGCCGATGCCGAGGCGACGATGGCCGCTGCCGTCAAACCCGCCGCCAGCTTGTGATGCCTGAGCCTTGCGCGCAATCTCGTTCCTGACATAGTGACCCCTTACCTAGTATTCTTATCCGGATGGTTTTCGCGATCTCAGCAGTCGGCCCAGCTCACGGTCGAACTGCTGCTGGCGTAACCAGGATCGATAGACGCATTGGGGCCGAGTTCTCGTGTATATCCGTTCGCGCCGAAGCGGTGTGTGCCGAAATTGCTGTCATACCACGTCAGGGCACTGACGTTGCCAGAGGCCCGAAGTCCCTGGCCATCTGAGTATTCGGTACCTGCATATGCGTCCGTAGTGTTGTTCGGCTGGGACGTAGACGTCCCAATCAAGACGTCGCTGTCACCGCCAAAGACCGCCCAGGCCTTGGAGCTACCCCCGTCAAAGACGATTGAGGCAGGATAGGAGGTGCTGAAAGCGGCCTCACCGAAGCCTGAGGGGAAGTGTGTGTTGATAGTCGTATCACCTGGGCGGAAGTCAGCCCAGAACCAACTGCGAGTGTGGTCGACACTGGTCTGTGGGTCTACGCCGTCAACGACTCCGACTTCGACCCAGTACACGTTTAGCGGGCCACCAGAACCCGTATTATCCCATATTTCATTGGTGACGAAGTCGCTGCTGTCGGCGCTATGTAGGCAGGTGAAGTAGATCGTCCCCAACGCGCCGTTGTTGTGGCCCATGTCATCCTCGCCGATCGCATAACAATGGCTGTTCAGCGAGCACGCCATGGCGGCCGATGCGGGAGCGACGGCAAGTACCACCGCGACGAGTGGAAGGGCCAGCGTAATGGCCAGTGCTTTGCGCGAAAAACCTCGGAGTGAGAATCTGGGTTGCGGCATAACAGTCCTTCCGGGCATGAGTGAAGGATGAATGGTGATTTGCCGGGAGAGCCGTGAATGCCAGGATGTCAAGCACGGCCAGACGTCACCAGGCAGTCTGACCGGCAATCCTGACCGGCAGAGTTCCGCGAACCGGCGGGCCGGGGTTCGGGTCAAACCGGTGCACCAGCGACCCGATGCCGCTCAGCCGGCCACCTGCCCAGGTTCAATGTCGCCGCAGGCGCGCAGCTTGGCACGCACGTCGCTCGCATCGGGATGGCCAAGCGCATCGAAGATGATCAACGCCTGCCGAAAGGCGTCGCGGGCCGCCCGGCGGTCGCCGACCGCATGGTGGGCGTCGCCAAGGCGGACCAGCATGAAGGCTTGGAAGAAACGGTCATCCAGGTCCCTGAGCAGGCAGAGGGCCTGCTGATAGCAGGAGATCGCGTCCTGATGGTGGCCGAGGCTGAAGTGAGCGTAGCCCAGGCTGTCCAGCGTGCTGGCCTCGGCATGGCGATCACCGAGTTCACGAAAGGTCTCGAGAGGCTTCTGGCAGTAGATGAGGGTCTGCGAGGGGTTCCCGAGGAGGGAGTGGTACCAGCCGATCGCATTGAGCGCCCTGGCCTCCCCCGGCCGTTGGCCGGCCTGCTGGTAGAGCCAAAGCGCGCTCTCACATTCCCGGAGGGCCTCGCCAGGGCTGCCCTCCGCCTCGAAGACGCGGGCGACATCGAGATGGGCGTTAGCCTCGCAGACCTGGTCGCCGACCTGCCGGTACAGGTCCACGGCCTGCCCCAGCTGGGCATGCGCCTCCGCGTAGGAGCAGAGCCTGGTATACGCCAGGCCCAGGTCCCGGTGGACGTGGGCCTGCCCCGCCACATCGCCCGCGCGCCGTGCGGCGCTCAGCCCGATCTGCTGGCTGGCGACCCAATCCTGCCAGTGCCCCTGCCGGTCGAAGAAGCTCCGGAGCGCGCACGACATCTGCCAGGCGTGAGTGTCGAACCCCGACTCGGCCGCCCGCGCGATCGCGGCGATCAGCACCTGGTGCTCGGCCTGAAGCCAGCGCAATGCCGCGCCGTAACTGGTGAAGTCTTCCGTGCCGGCCACGCCGGAGCGAGACGGCGGCAGGCTGGGCTGAGCCCGGGTCGGATGCACCACGTGCTCGGCGGCCCAGGAGGCCCGCAGGTAGTGATCAAGCAGCCGGTGCATCGCCGCTCGTCGGTCGGCGTCACTGTCCAGCGTGCTGACCAGGCCGGCCGCGTAGGCCCGCAGCAGGTCATGAAAGACGAACCGGCCGGGGGCATGTTCGGTGAGCAGGTTCGCGAAAGCCAGCTCTTTCAGCATCCCGCGGGCCCGGCCTGGGCGGACCCCCGCCAGGCTGGCGGCGGCCGGGACGCTGACGTCCGGCCCTGGGTGCATCCCGAGCAACCGGAACATCCATGCCGCCGGGTCGCTCACGCTCCGGTAGGACCAGGAAAACACGGCCCGCACGCTGGTGGCCGCGTCCCCCGCATCGAACTCGTCCAGCGGATCCTGCGCGTGCCGAAGCTCTTCGGCCAGCGCGGCCAGCGAGCGGGGGTGCCCGGCCGCGACACGCGCGGCGACGATGGCCAGCGCCAACGGCAGCCTGGCGCACAGCCCGATGAGCTCGCGTGCCGCTTGTGACTCCCCTAGCACGCGTTCGGGGCCCAGGCGGCGGGAAAGCATCTCCCGTGCTTCCGCGTCGGTCAGCACGTCAATGGCGAGCAGATGAGCGTCCTCGGTGACGGCCAGGCCGGTGAGCTGGCTGCGGCTCGTGACGATGACGAAGCTGTCCGCGCCGCCGGGCAGCAGCGGGCGTACCTGTGCGGTATCACACGCGTTGTCCAGGACGATCAGCATCCGCTTGCCAGCCAGCAGGCTGCGGTACAACCCTGCCCGCTCGTCCTGGCTCACGGGAATCTGGGCGGGCGGCACGCTTAACGCGGCAAGGAAACCGTGCAGCGCGGCGGCCGGCGTCACCGGAGCTCCTGCGGGCTCGAATCCGCGAAGGTTCACGTAGAGCTGCCCATCGGGAAACCACCCAGCGGCCCGGTGGCCCCAGTACACGGCCAGCGCGCTCTTGCCCACTCCGGCGGTCCCGGATATCGCCGAGATCACCACGGTGCCCGCCCCGCCGACGGTCCCGCTCAGCCCGTCCAGCACCGCCAGCTCATCGGCCCGGCCGGCGAAATGCCGGACCGCCGCGGGAAGCTGCCGTGGCACCACCCGCTCGGCCTGACCCGGGTATCCGGGCCTTTCGGCCAGGGCCGGCGCCGGGATGTTCACCCCGCCTGCACCAGCCGGCTCCCCCGCGCCGGGCCCGGCCAGATCCAGCACGCCGGCCAGCAGATCCATCGACCGGCGGTACGGCCGGGCGGTGCGGGCGCGCTCAATATCCCTGATCGTTCGCACACTGAGGCCGGACCGCTCGGCCAGTTCCTCCTGGGTCAGCCCGGCAGCCACCCGCCGGCTGCGGACGAGTTCCCCGAACCCCTCGTGCGCATCCGCGGCGCTTACCTCACCGTGCCCCATTTAGCTGCAAACCCAGCCTTTCCCCGTATTTCTGGCGATTGTGTCATGGCCGGCACCCGCGGGGCTTGGCCATTGATATCGGTCCTGCGCCGCACAGGCCGCGTCATCCGGCGGCCCGTTCGCCTGGGACTGCGCAGTGTCCCATCGGCATCAGCCGGCGAACCTCAGCGTGGGCAGCCCGCGGGCACCGACGTCGGCGACGAACAGAGCGCCGGCGTGCGGCTGGGCCGCCAGTTGCTGCTCGTCCAGGCCGTCGCGCGCGCTGGTCACGTACAGCACGCCGAGCCCCGGGCCGCCGAAGACAGGGCAGGTGATGTTGGTGGCCGGCAACGACAGCACGGTGTCGAGTCGGCCGTCGGGGGTGTAACGATGCACCGCCGACCCGCCCCACAGCGCGACCCACAGGCAGCCGTCGGTATCGAGGGTCATGCCGTCCGGCAGCCCGGCCGCGGCCGGGACGTCCACCACGCGCCTCCGGTTCCCCAGCCGCCCGGTCCCGGCGTCGTAGTCGAAGGCGTCCACGCCCTGCGTGGGTGAGTCGATGTAGTACATGGTGGCGCCGTCGGGGGTCCATGCCAGCCCGTTCGAGATCGTCACGCCGTCGAACAGCTTCGTGACCGCGAGGTCCGCGTCCAGCCGGTACACCGAGCCGGCCTCCGGCGTTTCGTCATAGGCCATGGTGCCGGCCAGGAACCGGCCGGCCGGATCGCACTTGCCCTCGTTGAACCTGGCCGGCGGGCCGGGGTGCTCGACGACCGCGACCTGGTCGAGCCGCTGCCATCCCGGGTCGAGCAGTGCGAAGCCGTCCTCGACGGCGAGGACGAGGCCGCCGCCGTGGCGCAGGCCGGCCGACCCGGCCGGCTTGCCCACACCGAACACGTCGTCGCTGCCGGTGACCGGGTCGAACCGGTGCACGAGCCCGGGCAGGATGTCCAGCCACACCAGCCGCTCCTGCTCGGCGTCCCACACCGGCCCTTCGCCGAGAGTGGCGCGGCCGTCGAAGGCAACGTCAGGCCGCAGGCTGGCTGGCATAGCGGTTCCTTTCGCGCGAGGGGCTCACTTATAGAACCCCGAAGCGGTCGTAGGCGTTGCGCAGCGTGCTCCCCGCCGCCAGCGCGTCCCTGACGCCGTTTTCCTTCGCCACCTTCTCCAGCGCGCGGCCGACCGCCTCGCTGGCGAGCCCGGCGGGGACGACGACCACGCCGTCGGCGTCGGCGACCACCAGGTCCCCGGGCTGGACCGGCAGGCCGCCGACGACGGCCGGCTGCCGCCATGCGGTCAGCGCGAGCCTGCCCTTGACGTCCAGCGGCAGCAGCCCGCGGCACCACACCGGGTAGCCGAGGGCGGCGATCACCTGAGCGTCGCGGCAGTACCCGTCGATCAGGGTGCCGCGGGCGCTCCGGACCCGCGCCGCCGTGGAGAACAGCTCACCCCAGACCGCGGCCCTGGCCGACCCGCCCGCCGCGATGAGCACCACGTCATCGGGGGCTATGTCGTCAAGCGCGGCGATCTCGCCGGTGTAGGGCTCGGCCGGGATCTCGTCCACCTCGGTGACCAGGAAAGGGTTCGCCCAGCCAGCGATCACCGCACCGTCGCCGAGCGGTCGGATGGCGGGGTCGAGTACGTGGTCCCGGTGTCCCAGGTCGTCGAGGATGTCCGACAGCACCGCCGAGGACAGCCGCTCCGCGGCGAGGCCGGGCAGCGCGCTGCGGTCTGTGGTCATCCTGGCTCCTCCGGCTGGACAAGTATCTTCACGTGTTTCGCGGGTTCGTCGCGCAGCAGCGCGAGGCCGCCGCTCACCGCGGCGCTCAGCCGGATCCGGTCGCTGATGAGCGGCGCGGCCCGCACGGCACCCCGGCCAAGCAGCCCGAGCGCGATGCGGAAGTCCTCGTCCCAGACGTGGGACAGCGAGCCGATGATGGACTTCTCGCCGACGACGAGATCCAGCGGCGGCACCGTCGCCGGCCGGGTGCCGATGCCGAGCACGACGGCCCGCCCGCCGGCGCGCAGCGCGCGGATCGCGGTCTCGACGGCCGCGGGTGTGCCCGCGCATTCGATCGCGACGTCGGCTTGCACGGCGGCGGCTTCCCCGGCGGTGACGTGGCGGTCCGCGCCGAGGCGCATGGCCAGCGCCCGGCGCTCCGGCAAGGGCTCGATCACCGCTACGCTCTGCGCGCCGAACGCGATCGCCGCCTGCAGCGCCATCAGCCCGACGGCCCCCAGGCCCACGACCGCGACCCGCTCCCCCGGCCGGAGCCCGCCGCGGCGCAGCGCCCGTACCGCCACGGCGAGCGGCTCCGCCAGCGCCGCCTCGTCGTCGCCGATCGAGTCCGGCACCGGCAGGCACATCCGCGCGGGCGCGTTGCACAGTTCCGCGAGCCCGCCGTCGGCGTGCAGGCCGAGCGCCCCCAGTGACGGGCACCGGATCACTTCGCCACGCCGGCACCAGTGGCAGGCGCCGCAGTAGACGATCGTGTCGACGGCGGCCCGCTGGCCGGGCGCCGGCTCGGTGACGCCCTCACCGGCCGCCGTGACCACGCCAGCGAACTCGTGCCCGAGCACCAGGGGTGCCCTGGCTCCGGTCACCGGGTGCGGCACGTCGACCGGGATGAACAGCGGCCCGTCCTGCCACTCCTCCAGATCGGTGCCGCAGATGCCACACCAGCTCACCCGGAGCTGGACCTCGCCGGGCCCCGGCGGCGGGGGCGGCGGCACCACTTCGACCCGCACGTCACCGCGGGCGTGCCAGCGCACCGCCTGCACGTCATCCGCCTTCCGCCAGCGGCCCGACTGCTTCGACCACGTTACGCAGCACACCCAGACCGGTCGTCGCGACGATCACTTCGTCCCCGACGCGCAGGGTGAAGTCCGGCGGCGGGACGATCGCGGTCCCGGTGAGCAGCACCACGCCTACCGGGAAGTCGAGCGCGCGGAACAGCCACCGCACCAGGTCGCCTGGGCTGCGGCGCAGGTCGGCCACCTTGACCGTGTCGCGGAACACCTCGGTGCCGTCCCGGACCACCCGCAGGGCGATCAGCAGCGACGCCAAGCCGGGGACCTCGTCCGGCGTGGCCAGGCACGGCCCCAGGGCGCAGCTTCCCGTGTAGATCTTGGCCTGCGGCAGGTACAGCGGGTTTTCGCCCTCGATACTCCGCGACGACATGTCGTTGCCGTTCAGGTACCCGACGATGTGCCCGGCGGAGTCGGCGACGACGGCCAGTTCGGGTTCTGGCACGTCCCACCCGGAATCCTCGCGGATGCCCACCGGCTCGCCGGGCCCCCTGGCCCGGCCCGGTGTGGCCTTGAGAAACAGTTCCGGGCGCTCGGCCAGGTAGACCCGTTCGTAATGATCCGGCGTCCCGGATTCGAGCACACGGGCGTCGCGGCTGCGGGTGTAGGTCACCCCGGCGGCCCAGACCTCCTGGCTGCCGATCGGCGCGACGATACGCGCGCCCGCGGGTACGGGCCCGGCCGAGTCCCCGCGCAGCTCGGCGGCGAGCGCATCCGGCACCGCGAGCAGCGCGTCGAGGGTGAGCGAGGCTTCCAGCAGTTCCCGCGGGCCCTCGCCGGCCGGGCCCCGGGCGAGCCTGTGCTCGCCATCGATGGCCAGCTGCCACAGCGCCATCCGCCTCTCCTTCCCTCCGCCCCGCGATGGTCGTTTCCCTCGGCCCCGCGCCGGGCCGCGGCTAGTGGTTGTGCCGCGGCACCTCGGCGCCGCTCGCCCCGACCAGGAAGTCAAGGTCAGCGCCCTGATCTGCCTGCAGGACGTGTTCGTGGTAAAGCCTTGTGTAGCCCCGGGACCACGGGGGCTGGGCAGGCGTCCAGCCGACCCGGCGGCGGGCAAGCTCGTCGTCGCTCACGTCGAGCGTCAGCGTCCGGCCGGGTGTGTCGAGTTCGATCCAGTCGCCGCTGCGGACGAACGCCAGCGGGCCGCCCACCGCGGACTCCGGTGCGACATGCAGCACGACGGTGCCGAAACCGGTGCCGCTCATCCGGGCATCGGAGATCCGCACCATGTCGGTGACGCCGCGTTCGAGCAGCTTGCGCGGGAGCACGAAGTTCCCGATCTCCGGCATGCCGGGGTACCCCTTCGGGCCGGCGCCGCGGACGATCAGCACGGTGGACGCGTCGACCGGAAGGTCCTCCCGCCCGGATACCTCGTGGTACTCCTCGATCGAGTCGAACACCAGGGCCTGGCCCCGGTGCTTGAGCAGGTGCGGGGATGCGGCCGACTGCTTGATCACCGCACCGCCCGGGCACAGGTTGCCGCGCAGCACGGCGGTCCCGGTGCCGGGTGGCTGGAGTGGGGCATCCAGGCTGGCGATGACGTCCCTGTTCCAGCATTCGGCGCCTGCCACGGTCTCGGCCAGGGTGTGTCCGGTCACCCCGATGTGATCGTTATGCAAAAAATCTTGCAGTTCCAGCATGACCGCCGGAAGCCCGCCCGCGTAGCAGAAGTCCTCCATCAGGTAGCGCCCGGAGGGCATCAGGTTGACCAGTGTCGGCACCGGCCTGGCAAGCTCGTCGAAGTCGTCGAGGCGGAGCGGGACGCCAAGCCGCCCGGCGATGGCGAGCAGGTGGATGACCGCATTGGTGGACCCGCCGATCGCCGCGTTGACACGGATCGCGTTCTCGAACGCCTGCCGGGTCATGATCTGCGACGGGCGCAGGTCCTCCCGGACAAGCTGAACGATTCGCTGGCCCGCGGACTGCGCCGTGACGTAGCGGCGCGAATCGGCGGCCGGCCACGCCGCGGACCCGGGAAGCTGCATGCCCAGCGCCTCGGCCATGCAGGCCATCGTGGAAGCGGTGCCCATCGTCATGCAGTGCCCGCAGGACCGGGCCATGCCGCTCTCCGCGGCCAGGACCTGCTCCTGGGTCATCCGGCCCGCGACGAGTTCGGCCTCGAACCGCCACACCTGGGTGCCGGACCCGACATCGGCGCCCCGGAACTTGCCGTTCAGCATCGGGCCACCGGTGACCATGATCGCCGGGAGGTCGGTGCTCGCCGCCGCCATGAGCATCGCCGGGGTGGTCTTGTCGCAGCCGGACAGCAGCACCACGCCGTCCAGCGGGTTGGCCCGGAGCAGTTCCTCGACCTCCATGGCCATGAGGTTGCGGAACAGCATGGCGGTGGGCCGCATCAGGGTCTCGCCCAGCGACATGGTCGGGAACTCCAGCGGGAACCCGCCGGACTGCCAGACGCCCCGCTTGACCGCGTCCGCCACCGCGCGCAGGTGCGCGTTGCAGGGGGTGAGTTCGGACCAGCTATTGGCGATGCCGATGACCGGCCGGCCATCGAACACCTCGGGTGTCATCCCCTCGGACCGCAGCCACGACCGGTAGATCATTCCGGCCCGGCCCTCGGCAGCGAACCAGGCGCCGCTGCGCGGCCGGCCAGCCTCCTCGGAATGATCCCCTGCAGCGGCCATCGCGTCCCATCCCGGCCCGCAGTCCGGCCCCGGCCTCCGGCTGCGCGGACCGCGTCCCTCATCCTGCGCCAGCCCGTCGGCCGGTCACCCCGAAGGCCTACCCAGCGCCCACCTGCGTGAAGCTTTTCATCAGGCGAATATTGAACGCTCCACCGTGATCACGCGGGATGCGTGGGACGATGCTGCGCCGGGCTGGCAGATGGCCGGCGCACCGCTACAGCCCGGTCCGGGCGGTAAGCCGTCCTGACTTCACGGCCGCCGCGAATGCCTCATAGTCCCTTTCGTTCTGGTCGGCGTAGGCGGCGCAGAAATCGGCGATCGCCCGGTCAAAGGCATCTCCCTTCCCCAGGTAGGAGGCGATGGCGATCCGGTCGCCCCAGCGGGCATGGGCGCGGGCGAGGGTGGCGGCGCAGATGCGCGCGTAGAGTGTGGCGCCGGGTACGAGCATGTTGTCGACGTCGGCGCTGCCCTTCCAGTCGTGGAACTGGCGCACGTAGTAGTCGCGGGCCACGCCGTCCATTCCTGTCATGCGGATCCAGCCGAGGAAGATGTCGGTCGCCGCCTGCATCAGCCGCTGGCCGGCCACCACGCGCTGGCCGTGGTGCCGATAGGTGCTCTTGCCGGCGAATCGTTCGAGCACGGAGGCTTGCGCCTCCTTGACCTGCAGGAACAGCGGGTCGTTGTGGTCGCGGCCCATCATCAGCATGATGTAGCAGCGGGTTCCCACGCTGCCCACGCCGACCATCTTGTAGGCCGTGTGGACGTAGCGGTACTCCTCCACCGGATGGTGGTGGTGCGCGAGGGTGCGCCGGTAGCTGCTGAGCAGCTTTTTGATCAGCGGCGCCGGGTCGTCCCACGCCGACCCCGGCATGACGAGATCCTCGATCGGGATGATCAGTGGCGGGTCGGCGACGATCCGCAGCTCGCCGTCGACCTCGGTTGCGCGCTTGGTGAACACCTGGGTGTTGTCCCGGGTGTGTGCCTTGGTCACGTCCCGCTCGAAAGCCTGGGCCTCGGCCTGGCTGACCCGTTTGACACGGACCTCCTGGCGGACCAGCTTGAGGAGCATCCCGGCTTCCAGGTGGTCGTACCACACGTGCAGGGTGCCCATCCTGGCGGCCTGGCGCATGCGGTCCCGGTACTCGGCGACCCCGGCCATGACGATGGCGCGCCGGTCGGCCGGGGAGAAGCCCCGGTCGCGCCCCATGATCTCGAAGCTGGCTGCCAGGCGCTTGACATCCCACTCCCACGGGCCGGGCAGGGTTTCGTCGAAGTCGTTGATGTCGAAGATCATCTGGCGTTCGGGGGTGCCGAACAGGCCGAAGTTGGACAGGTGCGCGTCACCGCAAAGCTGCACGGTGATCCCTGACACGGGGGTGGCCGCCAGGTCGGATGCCATGATCAGCGCGCCGCCCCGGTAGAAGGTGAAGGGCGAGACCAGCATCCGGCCGTACCGGATAGGGACCAGTTGCGGCACCCGTGAAGCCGCCTGCTCCTCAAGCAGGGCAACCGGATCCGGGCGATCGGACGCGGGTGCCCACCGGCCGTGGGCCGACCGCGGTGCCCCGGTCCGTGCGGTCCGGCCCCGGGCAACCCGCTGATCCACCGTCAAGTGCGCCCGCCGCCAAGCTGACGCAAACGGCGGGACCCGTACCCCCGGCGTGTCAGCCGGGCCGGATTCCGCAGAGTTTCGGCTTGCAGCCATCCGCTACCAGCGCTCCACCAGATGCTCGCGTCCTGGCGGCGGCTCATAGGGTTCCGGCCAGAAATCCGTGACCCGGGTGATCAGCCCGTCGGCGAATTCGAAGAACGCCATCGCATCGTCGGTGCGCCCATCGAGGTGCCACTCGAACCAGACCACCCCGTGCTGCTCGTCAGCAATGACGACCTTGGGCCGCAGGTGCCAGTCCCCCGGGTATTCCTGGTTGAACTGCAGGTAACGGTCACGTCCCCGGATGCGCTCCCGCGACTGCGGAATCTCGTAGACCACCGCGGGATGCAGCAGCCCTGCCCAGGTATCCCAGTCCCTGGCTTCCAGGCTTGCGATGAAGCGCTCCACCAGCTCACGGTTGCCGCTCACGTTCGGCAACCTACCGCACCGGGCCGCCGCACCCGGTGGCCGGGCGCTTCGCGGCTCATCCGTCCTGGGTGATGTCCCGTGCGGCGCCGGCCGGTTCGATTCAGGACTAGTCAAGCGCGCAGAGAGGCCGACATGGGGCTGGGTCAAGAGGAGCAGGTCAGCCGCGCTGCCGGGGCCGCGGCCGCGGCGGCCGGGATCGTGCTGTTGACCCTGGCGTCGGCGCAGTTCTTGATGACGCTGGACAGCTCGGTCATGAACGTCTCGATCGCGACCGTTGCCAAGGACGTCGGCACGACGGTGACCGGGATCCAGACGGCGATCACCTTCTACACCCTGGTGATGGCCTCGCTCATGATCACCGGCGGCAAGATCGGGCAGATCCTGGGGCGCAAGCGCGCCTTCGCGCTCGGCTGCGTGATCTACGGGTGCGGGTCGCTGATCACCGCCTTGTCGCCGAATCTGGTAGTGCTGATGCTGGGCTGGTCGGTCCTGGAGGGAGTGGGGGCCGCGCTGATCATGCCTGCGATCGTGGCGCTGGTGGCGTCCAACTTCGCCCGCCCGCAGCGCCCGCGCGCGTATGGGCTGGTCGCATCGGCCGGGGCTATCGCGGTGGCGGCCGGGCCGCTGATCGGCGGCCTGTTCACCACGTACCTGTCGTGGCGGTGGGTATTCGCCGGGGAAGTCCTCGTCGTGCTGGTCATCCTGGCGCTCATCCGCCGCATCGCCGACACGCCGGCCGCGAAGGGCACACGGCTGGACCTGGTAGGCACCGTCCTGTCGGCGCTGGGCCTGGGGCTCATCGTGTACGGCATCCTGCGCGCCGGGACCTGGGGGTTTGTCCAGCCCAAGGAGGGCGCCCCGCAGTGGATTGGCTTGTCGCCGGTGATCTGGCTGATTCTGGGTGGCGGGCTGGTGCTGCGGGTCTTCATGTGGTGGGAGATCCACCGTGTCCAGCGCGGCGGCGCGGTGCTTGTCGACCCGGCGATCCTGCGCAACCGGACGATGCGGGGCGGGCTTATCTCGTTCCTGTTCCAGTACCTGCTGCAAGCCGGCCTGTTCTTCGCGGTGCCCCTGTTCTTGTCGGTGGCGCTCGGCCTGTCGGCGGTCGCGACCGGTGTCCGGCTCCTGCCACTGTCGATCACCTTGCTGCTGGCCGCCGCCGGTGTGCCCAAGGTCTTCCCGAACGCCTCCCCGCGCCGCGTGGTCCAGCTCGGCTTCCTCGCCCTGTTCGCCGGCATCGTCATCCTGGTGGCGCTGCTCGACGTGAGCGCCGGGCCCGAGATCATCACCTGGCCGATGCTGCTCGCCGGCCTCGGCGTCGGCGCGCTGGCCTCCCAGCTCGGCAGCGTCACCGTCTCAGCGGTGCCCGACGAGCAGAGCGGCGAGGTCGGCGGCATCCAGAACACCGTCACCAACCTCGGCGCCTCCATCGGAACCGCGTTGTCCGGAGCGATCCTGATCGCCGCGCTGACCTCGTCGTTCCTCACCGGTGTCCAGAACAATCCCGCCGTGCCCAAAGACGTCGCCGCCCAGAGCCAGGTACAGCTCGCGGGCGGCGCTCCGTTCATGTCCGACAAGGACCTCCAGGCCGCGCTCAGCAAGGCGGGCGTCACGGGCAAAACCGCGGACGCGATCGTCACCGAGAACGCCGACGCGCGCATCGACGGGCTCCGCTCGTCACTGTCGGTGCTCGCCATCTTCGCCCTGATCGCCTTGTTCACCAGCCGCCGGATCCCCGCTGAGCAGCCCGCCGCCACCGCCGAAAGCGAGACCCCAGCCTGACCGCCGGCTACATATCTGGCGAATTCTCGATCCTGGGCACGGGCCCGTCATATGCAGGGTCTGGTGGGCGCAACTGGGTTCGAACCAGTGACCCCTTGGTTGTAAGCCAAGTGCTCTACCCCTGAGCTATGCGCCCGCCGTCGGAACGGCCGGGCCCAGCGTACCGGCTCAGCGGGTGGCGAGGTGGCGGGCGGCGAGGTCCGCGACGGCCTGGCTGACCGCGACCCGGTTGCGCAGGCGGCCGAGCCGGGCGTCCATGGCCGGGCCGGCCACACCGCCAAGGAGCGCCTGTTCGAAGTGGATCGCCCCGATGTACGCCGCGGCGAACCGGATCCCCTCAGCGAGGGCCGCGCGTTCGGCATCGTCAAGACGCCGCCAGCGGGTGTAGCCGTCCAGGACGGCGGCGATCCGCCCCGGATCCAGTGAGATACGCCACGCCTGCGGCGAACCGGCGGGCAGGCCCGCGTCGAGGTGGCATTCGAGCAGGCAGTAGCCGAGGTCCACGATCGGCAGCCCGAGCCCGCCGTTCTCCCAGTCGATGAGCACGACCTCGCCCACCCCCGTGGCGACCGCGTTGCCCGGCCAGGCGTCACCGTGCACCACCGCCACGGGCAGGCGCGCGAAAGCGTCCCGTGCCGCCAGGAGCGTCGAGCGGAACTGCGCGTGCAGCGGGCGCCACTCCCCCGGCAGCAACGGCGCGACCGCGTCGAGCCGTCCGAGCGCGGCCGGGACCGCGGCCGCGGGATGCCACGACGCCAGGCCCACACCGGCCGCCGGGCCGAGCGCATGCAGCCGGCCAAGCGCCGCCCCCAGCAGCCCGAGGCGCCCTCCGCCGGACGAAACCGCCCGGCCCGGGATGTAGGTGGTCGCCAAGGTCAGCCAGGCACCCGCCACCCCGATCAGGTCACCGGTCCTGGTCGCGACCACGCGCGGCGCCGGATAACCCTGCGCGGCCAGCCAGTCCAGCGTGGCGGCGCGGCCCTGCAGCCAGTCGGTGACCGACGCGGTGCCGCAACCGCGGAAGTGCGGGGCCAGCAGCACCTCGCAACGGTAGGCCCGGACCAGCACCACGTCTCCGTTCGGTTCCCGCATCCGGTACCCGACCTCGGTGCCGGACACCGAACCGTGGAAGCGCCGCACGGACGCCGGGTCGAGCCGGTATTCGCGAAGAATCCGGCCGACCACGGCGGCATCGGTCATGGCCCGGCCATCACCGGGCGGCCCCGCGGCCAAGGACGCGCTCGAGCGCCAGGGCAACCTCCTCGGACAGCCCGGGCGCGCGCACCGCGCTGGGCCCCACCGACTCTGCCGCCAACGAGGTGTCCGGTGCAACGGTCATCCTGCAGTCGCGGCATTCCACCTCACCGAGCCGGCGCACCAAGTGCACGCTGCCGCACTGGCGGCACTTGTCCAGGTCGGCCGTCCAATCGGCGGACGCCTGGCAGCCGGGGCACACCAGGACCTGCTCGTCGCCCTTGACTCCGCGGCGCCAGGGGCTGTGCCCGCGCGCCGGGTCCACCTGCCGTGCACCGCAGCGATAGCAGGGCATCTGGTTCCGCTTCCTCGCCAAGCCGGGCCTGCCCCTGGAGGGGTCAACCCAGCGCGGCCAGCGCTTTCTGGTAATCGGCGATGTCGCGCGCCTGCGGAATCGGGTGGACCACCCTCCAGCGGACCACGCCGTCCTTGTCGATGATGAACGTGCCGCGCACCGCCAGGCCGCGGTCCTCGTCGAACACGCCGTACGCCTGCGCCACGCCGCCGTGCGGCCAGAAATCAGAGAGCAGGCCGAACTCGAAGCCCTGCTGCTCCGCCCAGACCCGGTGCACCCACGTCGAGTCCACCGACACCGTCAGCAGTTCCACGTCGTCCCGGTCGACCTCGGGGAAGTCGTCCCGCATGGCGCACAGCTCGCCGCTGCACACCCCGCTGAACGCGAGCGGGTAGAACACCAGCACCACGTTCTTCTCGCCGCGGAAGCCGGACAGCGTGACCGGCTGCCCGTGCTGGTCCTTCAGCTCGAAATCGGGGGCCTGCTGGCCCACCTCAACCGCCATTCCCCGGTCCCTTCTGCCGCGGCAGCCGGCCCACACGGGCCTGCCGGGCATGACGTGCTCGCCAACGTGCCCAGTGTGCCACCACGGCGGACCCACCCGCGCCATTCCGTCGATGGATCGTGACATGACCGCAGCCCGCGCGTCACCGCCCCGGTACCTGAGGCCGTCCGGCACCCACACACGCCCACCGGCCGGACGCGCCGCCATGCCCCGTAAGGCCTAGCGAATCAGCGCCGCGCTCTCGGCGCGACCAGGCGCGTGCCCAGCCAGTCGCGCCCGGCAGACAGGCTCGACGTCTGGGACAGCCCGGCGGTCGGTGCCACTTCCCCGATCTCGCTCGGCTCGACGTAGTTCTCCCGGCCCGGCTTGGGCGTCAGGAGCCAGATGTACCCGCCGTCGGCGAGCGGCGTCAGTGCATCCGCCAGCGCGTCGAAGAGGTCACCGTCCCCGTCACGCCACCAGAGCAGGACCACATCGACCACGTCGTCGTAGTCCTCGTCGACAAGTTCCACGTCCTTTTGCTGGGTGATCGCTTGCCGCAGCGCTTCATCACAGTCGTCTGCGTAACCGATCTCCTGGACCACCTGGCCCGGCTTGATGCCGAGTCGCTCGGCCAGGCCAGGTTGATCCTGAGCCTGGCGCGCGGTCGCGCTCACTAACCCCTCCTCAAGCCCTTTCTCACGGCGCCAATTCGCGCGCTAGCCTCCTATCCCGGCCACCCTGCCCGGGATACTGGCACCAGGCGCGCTACGTCCGCGTCGGCACTTCTTGCCCGCACAGTCCACACTGGGTCGGGCCCCCGCGCAAGTGTCAAGAGGCTCAGACACGAAATCTGATCTCGCGCGAAGCGTTCCCACTTCACCCAATGCCTACCCGAGGAAAGACATTCGTACCTGTCTATCCGGATTATCGACATTCAGGTCTACCAGCGCTACCGACTGCCAGGTCCCCAGCGCCATCGACCCGCCCAGGACCGGGATCACCAGAAACGGCGCAAGGAACGCTGGCAGCACGTGCGAGCGGCCGTGCCCGCGGGACCCGTGCGCATGCCGCCACCTGTCGTCGGCCGGCAGCAGTCCGGCCAGCACCGCCAGCAGGTCCTCGTCGCTGCGCGCACCGAGTTCCATGAGCACGAGGCCGACGGTCGCGTGCGGGACGAACACGTGCAACAGCCCGTCCCCGCCTGCTGATGCGCGCGCGGCGAACCGCGCGCATTCTCCGGTGATGTCGGCGACGCGCTCACTGCGCCCGGTTGCGACCGCAAAAACTTCGGTTTCCATGCCGAACGATCTTCCCTCCAGCCCGCAATCCGCACATCCTGCCGCGTCCCGGGGCGGCCAGGTGCCAGGCACGCCGGGGCGAAGATGCGTTTAGGCCGCGCACGTATGAGAATTGGTCTGGACAACCTCCTACGCGCGGGCGGGTCACCAGCCTCCTGCGCAGCACCGAAGTGGCGGCGACCAGCCGCCCACCCCAGCGGAAGGCGGGATAGCCCGTGGCTGCCGGTCGTCAGCGCTTCTCCATCATCAGCGACGGACTGCCCACCCAACTGCCGGACATCGACCCGGACGAGACCAGGGAGTGGGTGGACTCGTTCGACAGCGTGGTCCGCACCCGCGGCCGGGCCCGCGCCCGGTACGTGATGCTGCGCCTGCTGGAACGGGCCCGCGAGCAGCAGGTGGGCGTGCCCGGCCTGCGCAGCACCGACTACATCAACACGATCCCGCCCGAGCGGGAGCCGTGGTTCCCCGGCGACGAGTACGTGGAGCGGCGGATCCGTGCCTACATCCGGTGGAACGCCGCCGTGATGGTGTCCCGGGCGAACCGCGCGGGCCTGGGCGTCGGCGGGCACATCGCCACCTACGCCTCCGCGGCCAGCCTGTACGAGGTGGGCTTCAACCACTTCTTCCGCGGCAAGGACCACGGCGAGTCCGGGGACCAGGTATTCATCCAGGGGCACGCCGCGCCCGGCATCTACGCCCGCGCGTTCCTGGAGGGCCGCCTGACCGAGGCGCAGCTCAACGGCTTCCGGCAGGAGCTGTCAACGCCGGGTGGCGGGCTTCCTTCGTACCCGCACCCGCGGCTGATGCCCGACTTCTGGGAGTTCCCCACGGTCTCCATGGGCCTCGGCGCGCTGAACGCCATCTACCAGGCGAGGTTCAACCGCTACCTGCTCGCCCGGGAGATCGCCGACACCAGCAGGTCGCACGTCTGGGCGTTCCTCGGCGACGGCGAGATGGACGAGCCGGAGGCGCTCGGTGCCATCGGCCTGGCCGCCCGCGAGGAGCTGGACAACCTCACCTACGTGATCAACTGCAACCTGCAGCGGCTGGACGGCCCGGTGCGCGGCAACGGCAAGATCATCCAGGAGCTGGAGGCGATCTTCCGCGGCGCGGGCTGGAACGTGATCAAGGTCATCTGGGGCCGGGACTGGGACCCGCTGCTGGCACAGGACACCGACGGCGTGCTGGTCAACAAGATGAACACCACGCCCGACGGGCAGTTCCAGACCTACGCGGTGGAGACCGGCGAGTACATCAGGGAGAACTTCTTCGGCGGCGACCCGCGGCT
>Ga0070709_10000168_pt1 | contig 41320 bp, 37 predicted proteins | sample LARL51metaG_FD_65449 | JGI IMG/M metagenome (GOLD analysis project Ga0070709, IMG submission 65449) | Corn, switchgrass and miscanthus rhizosphere microbial communities from Kellogg Biological Station, Michigan, USA - LAR L5-1 metaG | ecosystem: Host-associated > Plants > Roots > Rhizosphere ... | reverse complement strand
TGGCGCTGACGCTGGCGGCGCTGCCCATCGCGGCCGGCGTGGAGGGCGCGCCGCGGCGCGGGCTGGTGGCCAAGACGACCGGCGTCGCCTGGAGCTTCGCCACCCTGTTCACCGGCCTGGTCGCCAACGGCTTCGGGCTGGGCGCGCTGATGCTGCTCGACGGCGCCACCAGCGGTTCGGTGATCGCGGTGCATCAGCCGCTGCTGCTGGACAGCTATCCCACCAGCCTGCGTGGCCGCATCGTCTCCATCTATCGCGCCTTCTTCGAAGCCGGCTCGGTGCTGGCGCCGCTCTTCGTGGCCCTGCTCACCGGCGTCTTCCTGCTCACCTGGCGGGGCGTCTTCCTGGCCATGGGCGGCACCGCGGTGCTGATCAGCCTGGTGGCGCTGCGGCTGCGCGACCCCGGCTACGGTCGCTGGGACGAGCAGCGCCTGCGTGAGAGCGTTCGCGCGGGCGGCGCCGAGGATTCCGGCGACGCCGACGCGCTGCGCCCCGAGGAGCACCGCCTGCACTTCTTCGAGATCACCCGGCGGCTGATGATGATCCCCACGGTGCGCCGCGTGCTGCTCGCCTACGCCATCCTCGGCATGCTGCTGGTCCCGCTCAACAGCTACTTCGTCTTCTTCCTCGAGGAGCGCTGGGGCCTGCCGCCCAACCGCCGCGGGCTGTTCTTCGCGGGAGTGGCGGTGTTCTCGGTGGCCATGCTGCTGCTCTCCTCGCGGATCACCGAGAGGCTGTTCCGCTCCAGCCCGCCGGGTCTCTTCCGGCTGGCGGCGGCGGTGCTCTTCACCGGTCTCTGCTGCATCGGCGCGGCGCTGCTCATGCCCGCCTTCGCCGCCGTGTTCGTCGCCTTCGGCCTGGGTACGGGCTGCTTCGCGCTGGTGATCGCCATGGTGCAGACCGGCTACCTCTCCATCGTGCGCGCGCAGATGCGCCCGCACGCAGCGGCGATGCTGGGCATCTTCATCTACGGCGTGGGCGGTATCGGCGGCGCGGTGGTGCTGAGCGGGCTCGACGTGCGCTACGGCGTGGTCGGCTCGGTGGCGGCGGTGCTCGGCGTCGGCCTGCTCGCCTCGCTGGCGCTCGACTCGGTGCACCGCCTGGTCGACCGCGACCTCGATCGCACCGTCGCCGAGGTGGTCGAGGAGGAGGAACTGCAGCGGATGCAGCGCAGCCGGGCGCGCCTGCCCATGCTGGCCTGCCGCAACGTCGACTTCAGCTACGGCCAGCTGCAGGTGCTCTTCGGCGTCGACTTCACCGTCGACGACGGCGAGATGGTGGCCCTGCTCGGCACCAACGGCGCCGGCAAGTCGACGCTGCTGCGCGTCGTCAGCGGGCTCGGGCTGCCGGACAAGGGCAGCGTGCGCTATCGCGGCGCCGAGATCACCTATCTCGACGCCGAGCGCCGCCTGCGCCTGGGCATCACCCAGGTGCCCGGCGGGCGCGCGGTGTTCGGACCGCTCACCGTGCTCGAGAACCTGCGCGTTTACGCCTACGCCTACGGGCGGCAGAAGCGCGAGGTGGAGAGCGGCATCGACAGCGCCTTCGCCGCCTTCCCCCGACTCGCCGAGCGGCGCAACCAGCCGGCCGCGACTCTCTCGGGCGGCGAGCAGCAGATGCTGGGGCTGGCCAAGGCGCTCATCCTCAAGCCGCGGCTGCTGCTCATCGACGAGCTCTCGCTGGGGCTGGCGCCCAGGATCGTCGGCGAGCTGATGGGCACGGTGCGCAGCATCAACCGCGCGGGCGTCGCCGTGGTGCTCGTCGAACAGTCGGCCAACCTGGCGCTCTCCCTGGTGGAGCATGCGTACTTCATGGAGCGCGGCCAGATCCGCTTCGACGGCCGCGCCGCCGACCTGGTGCAGCACACCGACCTGGTTCGCTCCGTGTTCCTCGAAGGCGCGTCGGGGACGACGCTGGCGCCGGCGACGTGACCGCGCGCGCCGTCGTGGCGGCGTTGCCCTTCGCGCCGCCGCCCATCCTGCTGCTGGGCCTGATCACCGGCGCCACCTACGGGCTGCTCGCGGTCGGGCTGGTGCTCGTCTATCGGGCCACGCGGATCATCAACTTCGCACACGGCGAGACGGGCGCCTTCGCCGCCGCGGTGGTCGGCGTGCTGGTGCTCAACGCGCACGCCTGGTACTGGCTGGTGTTCCCCTTCGGACTGCTGCTCGGCGCCGGCACCGGCGCGCTCACCGAGGTGGCGGTGGTGCGCCGCCTGCGCAACGTGCCGCGGCTGATGAGCCTGGTGGCCACCCTCGGCGCCGCCTCTCTGCTGCTCGGCTTCGAGTCCATCGCCAGCGCGCAGGCGCGCACCGGTTCGCTCTACCCGCAGCCGCCGGGGCTGCCCTCCTTCGTGCTCGGCTCGCTGCGCATCACGCCGGCCTACACGGGGATGATCCTGCTCAGTCCCATCGCGGTGGTGCTGGTGACGCTGTTCCTGCGCTACACCCGCTACGGGCTGGCCATCCGCGCCGCCGCCGCCAATCCCGACGCCGCGCGCCTCGCCGGTGTCTCGGTGAGTCGCATGTCGACGCTGAGCTGGGCCATCGCGGGCGCGCTCTCGGCGCTCACCGCCATCCTCATCTTCCCGACGCAGAGCTTCCTGAGCGCCCAGGCCTTCGGCCCCGACCTGATGCTGCGCGCACTCGCCGCGGGAGTCATCGCGCGGATGAACTCGCTGCCGCTGGCGCTCGGCGCGGGACTGGTGGTCGGCGAGGTTGAGGCCATCCTCTACTGGAACTACCCGTCCGGCGGGCCGGTCGAGGGCATCCTCTTCGTGCTCATCGTCGGTGCGCTGCTGCTGCAGCCCGCAGTGGGCGGGCGGCTCGCCGACCAGGGGACCTGGGCCGCGCTGCAGGGCTGGCGCCCCATCCCCGACGCCTGGCGCCGCGTCTGGACGGTGCGCAACGTCGGCCCGCTGACCGGGCTGGTGGCGCTGGCGGTCGCGTTGCCGCTGCCGCTGCTGATCAGCTTCGGCGCCTCCTTCCAGCTGGCCACCATGTTCGCCATCGCGGTGGTGGGGGTCTCGGTGTTCGTCATCACCGGGCTGGCGGGGCAGCTCTCGCTGGGCCAGTTCGCGCTGGCGGGCATCGGCGGCTGGATCAGCTACGTGGTGGCCCACGACAGCGGCAACTACATCATCGCCGTGTTCGCGGGCGGAGCCGCCGCGGCCGTCGCCTCGATCGCCGTCGGCCTGCCCGCGCTGCGCATCCGCGGCCTGATGCTCGCCGTCACCACGCTGGCCTTCGCGCTGATGACGTCGTCGTGGCTGCTGCAGCAACCTTGGGCGCTGGGCTCGGGCGCGGAGCCCGGCCGTCCCGCCATCGGCGGGCTGCTGCTGGGCAGCTCCAAGCAGTACTACTACTTCGCGCTGGCGTTCCTGGTGCTGGGCATGTGGCTCGCCGCCAACCTGCGCCGGGGTGGATTGGGTCGCCTGTTCGTGGCCATCCGCGACAACGAGGATGCGGCGCGCGCCTTCACCGTCAACGTCTGGGGACGCAAGCTGCAGGCCTTCGCGCTGGCAGGCTTCCTGGCCGGCATGGGTGGCGCCGTCTACGGCTTCGCGCTCTCGCGCATCTCCTACGACTCGTTCCTGCCCGCACTGTCCGTCGACGTGGTGGCCATGAGCGTCATCGGCGGCATCGGCATCCTCGGCGGCCCCGTGTTGGGCGCCGCCTACATCTTCGCGCTGCCCGCCTTCGTCTCCCTCGACGCGGTGACCACCGCGGCCAGCTCGGCGGGCTGGCTGCTGCTCATCCTCTACTTCCCCGGCGGCTTCGCGGGCATGCTGGCGCGGCAGCGCGACCGCCTGGTGCGCCTGCTGGTGCGCCTGTCGGGCAACGATCCCGACGCGCTGCTCTCGGCAGCGACGGCGGTGCCGCGCGACGGAGTCACCGCGCTCGGCCCGGCGCTCGCCCGTCCCGTTGCAGAGGTGCGCCACCTGCGTCCCGTGCACCTGCTCGAGGTCGACGGCGTGGCCAAGGCCTTCGGCGGCATCCGCGCTGTCGACGGCGTCAGCCTGCACGTCGACGACGGCGAGATCCTCGGCCTCATCGGGCCCAACGGTGCGGGCAAGACCACGCTCTTCGAGGTGATCGCCGGCTTCACCCGTGCGGACGCCGGCCGCATCGTCTTCGACGGCCACGAGATGACCCGCACCATCGCCGTCGCCGGACTGCCGATGCAGCTCAGCGTGCCCGCCTTCATGCGCGCGCGCATGGGCCTGGTGCGCTCCTTCCAGGACGCGCGGCTGTTCCCCACCATGACGGTGCTGGAGACGGTGATGCTGGCCCAGGAGGGGCATCAGCCCACCACGCTGTTCGCCGCCGCCGTCGGTTCGCGCGAGCTGGAGAATCCCAAGCGCGAGCAGGCGCGCGAGCTGGTCGCCGCCATGGGCCTGGAGGGCTACGCGCACACCCAGGTGCAGGAGCTGTCGACGGGGACGCGGCGCATCGCCGAGCTCTGCTGCCTGGTGGCCACCCGGCCGCGCCTGCTGCTGCTCGACGAACCCAGCTCGGGCATCGCCCAGGGCGAGACCGAGGCGCTCTCCCGTCTGCTGCGCCGCATCAAGGAGCAGCTCGGCGCCACCCTGATCGTCATCGAGCACGACATCCCGCTGGTGATGGGCATTGCCGACCGGGTGGTCTGCATGGAGTCGGGGCAGGTCATCCGCGCGGGCACACCAGAGGAGGTGCGCAGCGACGCGCGCGTGATCGAGGCCTACCTGGGCGGCGAGGTGGCCGCCATCGAGCGCTCCGGTGCGCGCAGCGCGGCGGCGTCGCGGGGTCAGTGACGGGCGGCGGCGAGCAGCGCCCTGACCACCCAGGCGAAGAGCTCGTCGGGGACCAGGGTGGGGGAGAGGAGGCGGTGCTGCTGCAGGCCCTGGATGCAGGCCATGAGCGCCTCGGCGACCTGTTCGGGAGTCGGCGTGGGCTGCGGGCGGGGGATGCTGCCAACCTGGTCCAGAACGCGCGAGAGATCGGCGGCCAGCGCGGCCTCCTGGGCGGCCAGGTCGGCGCGCAGCGAGGCGTCGCGCAGGGCGAGCAGGAAGAGCTCGACCTGGAGGACGAGGAGCTGGCGGCTCTCGGGTGTGTCGACGAAGCGGGCCGCCTGCACGGCCACGTCGACGAGGTGGTCGGCCGCCGGCTTGGCCGCGTCGCCGGCGGGCGGGTAGTCGGCGGGGCTGCCCATCAGCTCGTCCATGCGCCAGTCGACCAGCTCGAGGAGCAGCGCCTCCTTGCTGCGGAAGTTGGAGTAGATGGCGCCGGTGGTGACTCCCGCGCGCTCGGCGATCTCCATCACCGAGACGTTGGCGAAGCCCTTCTCGGCGACCAGCTCCATGGCGGCCTGGAGGAGCAGGCGGCGGGTGCGCTCCTTCCTGGCGCTGCGCGCGCCGCGCGGGCCGGGGGCGGCGGGTGCGGGTCGGTCGTCGTCGGCCTGGCTCATGGGTTCGGTCGAGTGTAGCGCTTGACTCTGATAATAATGATGATTATGATTTGAGACAGGGCAGCGGAGCAGAGGCACGGCCAAGGAGGGCGACCATGACCACGACGGCAGCGGCGGCCAGCCAGGAGCTGACCTCGGAGCGCGCCCAGCAGGTGCTGGAGCGGCTCATCGCCGAGCACGGCATCCCAGGCGCGGGCTTCGCCGCCCTGCGCGACGGCGAGATCGTGGCCACCGCCGCCGCCGGCGTGGCCAACCTCGACACCGGACTTCGGGTCACCGATGGCACGATCTTCCAGCCCGGCTCGATCGGCAAGACCTACTGCACCGTGCTGGTCATGCAGCTCGTCGACGAGGGCCTGGTCGACCTCGACCGGCCGGTCTCGACCTACATCCCCGGCCTGCGCTTCGCCGACGAGACGGCCACGCGCACCGTCACCGTGCGCCAGCTGCTCAGCCACACCGGCGGCATCGACGGGGACCGTCTCGACGAGGCGGGCACCCTCTTCGGTCGCGGCGACGACGCGGTGGAGCGCTACGTGGCCAGCCTCGCCGACCTCGACCAGATCGTCGAGCCCGGCCGGATGTGGAGCTACTGCAACGCGGGCTACGTGGTGCTCGGCCGGATGGTCGAGGTGCTGCGCGGCGCCACCTACGAGTCGGTGCTGCGCGAGAAGCTGCTCGAACCCGCGGGACTCAGCAGCACCTTCTGCTTCCCCGAGGAGGTGGTCGCCCGCAACACCGCCGCCGGACACATGCCGTCACCCGACGGCACCCTGGGCGTCGCGCCGATCTGGGCGCTGGGACGCTCCGGCGGGCCGGCGGGCGCGGTTCCCTACGCCAGCGTGAGCGACGTCGTCCGCTTCGCGGACGTCCTGCTGCGCGACGGCGTGGCGGCCGACGGCACACGCATCCTCTCCGCCGAGTCGGTCGCCGAGATGCGGCGCCCGCACGCGGAATGCCCCGAGCGCGAGCTGCTCGGCGGCCACTGGGGACTGGGCCTGCTCGCCAAGCTCGACGGCGGCCCCGCTGTCTTCGGCCACGACGGCAACACCCTGGGCCAGACCGCGGCGATGCGCTTCGTCCCCGAGCACAACCTGGCCTTCGCCCTGATCACCAACAAGCACCAGACCAACATGCTCTTCGCCGAGCTGTGCAACGCCGTCGTCGACGACTGGGCGGGCATCACCACCGCGCGCCAGCGCAAGCCCGTCGAGGGCCTGCGCATCGACGCCCCGGAGCGCTTCACCGGCACCTACGCCAACGTCGCCGCGGAGATCCCCGTCAGCCTGCGCGACGGCGCGCTGAGCATGGAGCTGCATCCGCGCCGCACGATGACCGAGCCGCTCGACATAGCGCCCTTCCCGCTGCGCCCGCTCGACGACACCACCTTCCTTGCCCACATCGACATCGTCGACGACGACCTGCAGGTCGCCTTCCTCGAGCCCGACGCGGAGCGGCGGCCCAAGTACCTGCACTTCGGCGGTCGACTCTACCGGCGCAGCTGATCCGCTCCCGGGCCTGCCGGCACGCTCACATACGGTTGCCCTCCGCACGCCGGCAGGCCTACTCTGGGGTGGACGAGTCCGCGCTTCTCGGGTTGGGGAGCACCGAATGGCCAACGAACTGAGGGTGACGCTGGAAGTCGGACCGAAGGGCAGGAAGGCTGCTGCGGTGGCGCCGGACTGGCCCGGCCTGGAGCGCGGTGCGACGACTGGGGAGGCCGCGGTCGAAAAGCTGCGGTCCTACCTGCCGCGCTACGCACCGGTGGCGAAGCTGGCAGGGATGGAGGCGCAGTTCGCGGCGATCAGCGACGTCGCCGTCGTGGAGCAGTACCAGGGGAGCGGGTCAACCGACTTCTGGGGCATCTCGTTCGCATTCTCGAGCATCGACAAGCGAGACATGTCGAGCCAGGAATTGGAGCGTGAGCTCAGCCTGATGCAGGCGTGCTGGACATTCTTCGATGGTGTGCGCTCGCGCGTGTCGGCCGAGATGCGCAAGGGGTTGCGCGGTGGAGGGCGTGATCGGGACGTCATCGTTCGCCACATCCTCGGCAATGAGCAGCACCACTGGGCGAACAAGGTCGGGGTGCACACTCCGCAGGAGGTGGTGATCAGCGACGACGAGGGGCTGAGAGGCTGGCGCGGCGCCTATTGCACGGCAATCAGGACCTTCCATGCCGAGGGCAGGATGGCGCGGACCTGGCCGCTGCGGTACCTGATCCGCCACACCGCGTATCACACCATGGATCACTCCTGGGAGATGGAGGACAAAGACCTCACCGGCACGGCCGGATAGGAGGTCAGCCGTCGCCTTCGCGGGTGAAGATGCCGGCGGGATCGACGACGCACGACGTCGCCGCGCCCGCGCCGTCGCGGACGAACTCGAAGCTGAGTCCCGGCGCGTCGGGCGTGCTGAACACACGGTCGTCCTTGGGCTGCAGGCGGATGCGTCCCTGGCCGACGATGTCGGCGACGAGCGTGCCGCGCGTCTCCAGCTCCACCGACATGCGCAGCGGGCCCATCACGTAGCTGCCGGTGTACGCACGCAGCAGCGCGGGATCGCTGAGCCGTTCGTCGGGCTGCCGCTCGAACACGGTGGGGGGCAGGGTCATCTCGAAGGGCACGCGCAGCCCCGACACGGCGCCGCTGGCGTCGAGGTCGAAGGTCATGTCGAACGGCGGCGCGTCGGGGATGGGGAGCTGCAGTCCCCAGGTCTCGTAGTGCAGGTGCTCCATGGAGAGTTCCATGGCGCCGAAGCGGGGCACCAGGCGGCCGTCTTCGAGCGTGATCAGCAGGTCGCCGTAGCCGGGATGGTGGTAACGGCCCGCGTACGCGTCGAGCGGATGGCTCGGCGGTGCGGCGACGGCGGACGCCTTCTTGTGCGCCGCGGCGGCCTTCATGCCGCCGAGCATCGACTCGTAGAGCTCGTGGTAGCGCTCGCCCCAGGGCAGCGGCTCGAGGCCGAGCAGCTGGTCGAAGACGAGGTAGGGGACGACGTCGCGCAGGCCGGTGGGGTGCAGGTTGGTGAGCACCACCACGCCGGCGCGCTGCTCGGGGAGCAGGCTGACCATGGCGGCGAAGCCGTCGATGTTGCCACCGTGGTGCAGCACCCTGTGGCCGCGGTAGTTCATCACGAACCAGCCCAGCGCGTAGGCCTGGTTGGCGGCCTCGGGCCAGAGCACGTCGGAGGCGTCGTCGGGCAGCACCATGGTCGGCGCGTGCAATTGCCTGAGCGCGGCCGGCGAGATCACCTGCCTGCCCGCGACGGCGCCGCCGTCGACCTGCGCCGTCACCCAGCGCGTCATGTCGGCGATGCAGGAGTTGATCGTCCCCGCCGGCCCGACGAAGTCGACGCCGAGGAAGGGCACCTCGATGAGCCGGCCGCCGTCCCTGCCGTAGGGGCGCGAGTGGTCGGGCGAGGCCTGCACGTCGTCGACGCTGAAGTTGGTGTTGTCCATGCCCAGCGGCTCGAAGAGGCGGCGGCGCACGCCCTCCTCCCAGCTGCAGCCCATCAGCGTGCCGGCCAGGTATCCCGCCGTGATGTACATGAGGTTGTTGTACTGCCAGGCCTCGCGAAAGCTGCGGCTCGAGGGCAGGTGTTCGAGACGGCGCACCAGTTCCTCGCGGGTCAGGCTGCGGTTGCCGTACCAGAGCATGTCGTGGCGGGGCAGGCCGGAGCGGTGGCTGAGCATGTCGCGCACGGTGAGCAGCTCGCCGGCCACCGGGTCGTGCATCCGGAAGCCGGGCAGGTAGTGACGGACCGGTCGGTCCCATTCCACCAGGCCGTCGTCGACCAGGGCGCCGAGCAGGCTGGAGGTGAAGGCCTTGGTCGAGGAGCCGATGGCGAACAGGGTGCGGTCGGTGACGGGCAGCTCGTGCTCGACGTCACGCAGCCCGAAGCCGCGCGAGACGATCACCTCGCCGGCGCGCACCACCGCCACGGCGCAGCCGGGGACGCCGAAGCGCTCGCGCTCCCGCTCGATGGCACGCTCCAGCTCGGTGCCCACGCTCTCGACCATCTCGGTTGCCATGATGCGACTCTCCCCTTGACGGCGGGCGTTCCGGTCAGTCTGGGACCGCCGCCATGCTCCGCGGTTGGGAACGGCCACAAAGACGAGCCGCCGCGCTCGGTGCCGGCGACGGCGTCGCGCGGCTACCCCTGCTCGATGCGCAGGAAGTTGCCCGCGGGGTCGCGCACGGCGGCGTCGCGCACGCCCCAGGGCTGGCTGGCGGGCTCCTGCAGCACCTCGGCGCCGGGCGCGCCGGCCACCTTCTCGAAGGTCCCGTCGAGGTCGTCGCTGCGGAAGTGGAGGGGGCGCAGCTCGCCCTTGGCGAGCAGCGCGGCGAGCGCGTCGCCGTCCTCCTGCGAGCGTCCGGCGTGCGGCTGGGAGAGCACGATCATGATCTCGGGCTGGCTGTCGGTGGCCAGCGTGATCCAGCGGAACCCGTCGCGCGCGACCTGGTTGCGCACGGTGAGCCCGAGGGTGTCGCGATAGAAGGCGAGGGCGGCCTCCGGGTCGTCGACGAGCACGTGCACGGCGCTGATGGAAACTGTCATGGGCGCGATGGTAGGCCGGGTGCGGGCGGCGATGCTTCTCCGAAACTGCTCAGCGCCGGAGGGGCTTGCGCGGCCGGTTCAGCACCATCACCTGGCAGCCCGGCACCACCTCGAGCTCGCTGTGGTCGCGGGCGCGGTACGCGCTCGGGGACTCGCCGACGACCTGCGTGAAGCGCGCGGAGAAGGACCCGAGGCTGGTGCAGCCGACTGCGAAACACGCGTCGGTCACGCTCATGTCGCCGCGCCGCAGCAGCGCGGTGGCCCGCTCGATGCGCCGGGTCATCAGGTACGAGTAGGGCGTCTCACCGTAGACCTCGCGGAAGCGGCGGCTGAAGTGCGCCGTCGACATCAGCGCCGTGCGCGCCAGGGCGGCGACGTCGAGGGGCTGGGCGTATTCGCGATCCATGCGGTCGCGGGCGCGCCGCAGACGCCGCAGCTCATCGAGGTCCATCGCGCCCCTGCTCTGCGCGCCGCTTGCGCCGTGGTGCAGCGCCGCCCGCCGCGTTGCGCGGCAACCAGCGCAGCTGGAGCTGCAGGGCGAGTCGCTGCTCGGCGTCTTCGAGGTCGACCCCCGGCACCTGGCGCAGACGGTCGATGCGGTAGCGCAGCGTGTTCTGATGCACCTCGAGACGGCGTGCGGCCACGGCCACGTCGCCGAAGGCGTCGAGATAGGCGCGCAGGGTGTCGACCAGGTGCGTGTTCTGCCTGGCGTCGCGCTCGATGAGCAGGCGCAGCGGCCCCAGCGGGGTGACGGGCTCGTCGGCGGCGACGTCGGCGAGGCGGTCGAGGAGCACCTGCATGTGCATCTCCTCGATGTCGGCGGGCGGCGGCGCGGTGCCGTCACCGCTGTCGACGCGGCGCAGCACGCGCAGCACGCGGTCGGCGTCGCGGCGCGAGGTGGGGATCTCGCGCAGTCCCCTGCCGTGGCCGCCGATGGCCACGATGACGCCGCGGCGCAGGGCGCTGGGGATGCGGGCGAGGAAGCCGTCCGCCGCCTGCCGCACCACGCGGCGGCTGCCGTCGGCGTCGCCGCTCACCGGGATCACCGCGTAGACGACGCCCTCGACGACCCCGCTCACCGAGCGGCGGTGGATCACCGAGAGGTGCAGCGAGAGCGTGTCCCAGATGCGCGCCAGGGCCAGCTCGTTGTCGACGGCGTCGCCCTCGCGCAGGCCCACGGCGACGACGCGGAAGGCGTCACCGGCCAGGCCCAGGCGGCTGGCCGCGTCGGCTGCGAGCGGACCGCCGCCCAGCACCGATGAGGTCAACTCTGTCTGCAACCCGCGCTGCATGTCGGAGGCGATGCGGTGGCGGAGCAGGTGGATGGCCACGAAGCTGGCGGCGCGGGCGAAGTCGTCGATGCGCGCCTGCGCCGGCTTCTCGCGCAGCGCCGCCCACACCGAGCCGAGCAGCTCGTCGCCGGCCCTGACCGCAACGGCGAGTCGGGGCAGCACGCCGGGCGCGATGTCGTCGAGGTAGATGGGCGTGCCCTGGCTGTAGAGACGGCGGAACAGCCCCCCGGTCTGGAAGGCGCGCATGAACTCGTCGGGCACCTGGCGGCCCAGGATGGTCACCATGCGCGCGTCGTCGGCCTCGTCCTGGCGCGCCGAGTAGGCGATCACCCGCGACTGCGGGTCCTCGATGGTCACCGGCGCGTCGATCAGTGCGGCGACCGCGTTGGCCACCGCGAAGAGGTCGCCCGCGGCGACGCCACCCAGCTCCTCGCCGCGGCGCGACCCGGCGGCGTCGTTCATCGCCGAGCGCAGCAGCGCGACGATCTGCATCCAGGCCGCACCGTGCGCCACCGCCACCAGCGTGGCGCCGGCGCGCTCCGCCTCCTCCGCCAGCGCCGGCGCCTCCTGCGCGGCGACCTTGACCAGCAGCACCGCGCCGTCCGCGGCGGTGCGCTGCATCACCTGGCCCAGCTCGCGCCCCGGCGCCAGCCCCACGCCGAGCAGCAGCGTGCCGCGCGAGACCGGGGGCGGGTCGGTGGGGTCGTGGATGGCCAGCGCGGTGGCCGGCACGGCGACGCCGGCGGGCGCGGCGAGCAGCTGCAGCACCCCCGGGCCCAGGGCGTCGAGCAGCCGGTCGAGGCTGGTCACCTCGGGCTCGGGCTGGGGCCTGGCGGGGCTCACTCCACTTGTCCTCTGTCCCCAAAATGATGCTGCGCCTTCGGCGGCCGCGCCAAAGCCGCTGCGGGGACCCGATGGTACCGTCGAGCGCGCATCCCATGAGTCGAGCCGCCAGCACCGTCCTCGCACCAGCAGCCCACGCGGAGATCCTCGACGGCGCCCGCGCCGCGGCCGGGCGCGCCGCCGACCGCGCCGGCATCCGCATCGCCATGCCGCACAAGCTGGAGGAGCTGGGCCGCGCCGCCGCCGTGTGGCAGCGGGTGTGGAGCCCCGACGGCGAGCCGCTCGTCCCCGGCGAGATGCTGCGCGCGCTCACCCACGCGGGCAACTACCTGGGCGCCGCCTACGCCGGCGATGAGCTGGTCGGCGCGCTGATGGGCTTCTTCGGTGCCGGTGCGCACGCCGACCGGCTGCACTCGCACATCCTCGGCGTCGATCCGCATGCTGTCGGGCACGGCGTCGGCCACGCGCTCAAGCTGCACCAGCGCGCCTGGACGCTGGAGCGCGGCATCGAGCGCATCACCTGGACCTACGATCCGCTGGTGCGCCGCAACGGCCATTTCAACCTGGTCAAGCTGGGTGCGCGCGGCGTCGAGTACCTCGTCGACTTCTACGGCCCCATGCCCGACGCCATCAACGGCGGTGAGCCCACCGACCGCGTGCTCGTCGACTGGGACCTGACGCTGCCGGGCATCGGCGTTGCCGCGACCGCGGTCGAGGATGTCGAGGCCTGGCGTGTGCGGGGCGCGATGGTCGCGCTCGACACCGACGCGAGCGGCGCGCCGCGGCCGGGCGACGGCTTCGCCGCCGACTGCGAGCTGCTGCTCTGCGCCACGCCGCCCGACATCGTCGCATTGCGCCGCGCCGATCCTGCCTGCGCCCGCGAGTGGCGCGCCGCGCTGCGCACGGTGATGCTCGACGCGCTGCAGCGCGGGCTGCGGCTGGTGGCGATGGCGCGCGGCGGCTGGTACGTGCTGGCGCGCGACTAGGGGATCACCGGCAGGATCAGCCGCGACGGCCGCGCGGCGTCGTGCCAGACGCGGTTCTCCGCGACGACCATGCGCGTGCCGGTGGCGACGGCCTCGCCGGTGTTGAGGTTGCGGTCGTACTTGGGGAACGCGCTGGAGCTAACCTCGAGCCGGATGCGGTGCCCTGCCCCGAAGACCTGGCAGGTGTTCCACATCTCGATGCTCAGCTCGTAGACCTGGCCCGGCGCCATCGGCACCTCGCGGTCGACGCCCTCGCGCAGCCGTCCGCGCACCACGCCGTCGCAGAGGCGCTGGCAGAAACCGCTGGGGTGCACGTCGACGAGCTTGGCGGTGAAGTCGGTGTCGACCGCGGACGAGCTCGCATGCACGATCAGCCGCACCGGGCCGGTGACCTCGACGTCCTCGTCGAGCGGCTCGGTCGTGTAGCAGAGCACGTCGCCGCGCTGCTCGATGGCCGAGTAGTCGTCGGGACCGCCGATCTGCGAGCTGGTCTCGTCGGTGATGAAGGGCACGGGGCGGGCGGGGTCGTAGAGGTAGGTGTCGGACGGCTCGTCGTGGCTCGGCGCCTGGGTGTCGAGGCGGCCGTCGCCGAAGCGGCTGTTGGCGTTGCCGCCGCTGTGCAGGAAGAAGTCGGTCCAGCGCGTGCGCTGCAGCGGCCATTCCTGCTCGTCGCGCCACCGGTCGCGGCCCATCACGAAGATGCGCACCGGCGCGGAGGCATCCTCGCCGCGGCCGATTGCGGCGTTGGCGAACTCGGCCCAGCGCGACTCGAGGTCGATCACCGCGTTGGGGCCGAAGTCGACCTCACCGAGCTTCTGCGACGCGTTGACCGCGTGGCCCCAGGGGCCCATGAGCAGGCGCTGCTTGCGTCGCGCCTGCTCGGTTGCGGCTTCGCGCACCATGCCGGCGAAGTTGAGCGGCGTGCCGATCTGCTCGTCGTCGTACCAGCCGGAGACGTGCAGCACCGGCAGGTCGAGCTCGGCGAAGCGGTTCTGGTAGCGCAGGAAGTCGAGCGCTTCGTCGCGCACGGCGTGCTGCATCAGGCGCTGCCAGTGGGCACTGCTGAAGCCGGCGCGCTCGTCCATGCTGCTGAGTGGCAGGTGCTCGTACACCTCGTTCCAGGGAATGCCGTCGGTGCTCTGCATCACCCGCCCGTCGACCAGGCGGCACCAGGAGATGCTCATCGGCGAGTGCCCGCTGGTGGGCCACTCGACGAAGGGATCGGAGGGCGTCACCATGACGATGAGCGCGCGCAGGTGTGCGGGATGCTGCAGCGCGGTGAGCCAGGCCGCGTGCGCGCCATACGAGGCGCCCTGCACGACCACGTCGCCGCTGCTCCAGGGCTGTGCGGCGATCCACTCCACGGCGTCGTGGCCGTCGACGCCGTCGTGGCGATGCGGTTCGAACTCGCCCTCGGAGTCGCCGCGGCCGCGCACGTCCTGGATCACCAGCGCCCAACCGCGCGAGTTCCAGGCGCCGACCAGCTTGCCGAAGCCGGGGTTGCACTTGTTGTACGGCGTGCGGCCGAGGATGCAGGGATGCGGTCCGTCGCCGGGCGGCAGGTAGAGGTCGGTGGCCATGCGCACACCGTCGCGCATGGGCACCATGAGGTTGTAGCGGCGCAGTCCCTGCCGGGTCACGCCCCGGCGCGCACGAGCTGCGTCGACGTCGCCAGCGAGTCGACGACGTCGCGGAGCACCTCGACGCCGATGCCCGGCCCCTGCGGCACCGGCAGGCAGCCGTCGGCGCCGAGCACGAAGGGCGGCGTGATGTCCTCGGCGAAATAGCGGTCGGACGCCGAGGTGTCGCCGGGCAGGGTGAAGTTCGGCAGCGCGGCCAGGGCCACGTTGGCGGCGCGGCCGACGCCGGTCTCCAGCATGCCGCCGCACCAGACCGGGATGCTCCGCTCAGCGCAGACATCATGGATGCGCACGGCTTCGAGGTAGCCGCCGACGCGCCCCGGCTTGATGTTGACGATGGCGCAGGCGCCCATCTCGATGGCCTCCTCGGCGACCAGCGCGGAGACGATCGACTCGTCGAGACAGATGGGCGTGCGCACCTGCCCGGCCAGCTTGGCGTGGGCGAGGATCTGCTCCTCGGGCAGCGGCTGTTCGATGAGCAGCAGGCCGAACTCGTCGAGACGGGCGAGGTGCTGCGCGTCATCGAGGGTGTAGGCGGTGTTGGCGTCGACCTGCAGCAGCAGATCGGCGCCGAAGCGCTCGCGCACCGCGCGCACCGGCTCGACGTCCCAGCCGGGCTCGATCTTCAGCTTGATGCGCATGTAGCCGTTGTCGAGATACCCGCTCACGGCGTCGAGTAAGTCGGGGATCGAGGCCATGATGCCGACCGACACGCCGCTCGGCACGCGGTCGCGCACCGCGCCGAGCCGTGCGGCGAAGGATTGCCCGTCGCGGCGCAGCTCGGCGTCGAGCCAGGCGGCCTCCAGCGCGGCCTTGGCCATGCGGTGGCCCTTGATCGGCTCCAGGACGCTCGCGATGGCGCCGGCGCTGACCGCTTTGTGCGTGTCGCCGGTGAGCAGGCGGGGGAGAAGGTGTTCGGTGATGACGCGCTGCGCGGCGTCGACGTACTCGGAGGAGTAGAGCGGCTCCTGCATGGCCACGCATTCGCCCCAGCCCTCGCTGTCGCCGGCGAGCACGTGGACGAGCAGCACGTCGCGGCGTGTCTCGGTGCCGAAGGAGGTGCGGAAGGGCGCCACCAGCGGCAGGCGCACGCGGATCAGCTCGACCGCCTCGACGGCGACGGGCGCGGTGCCGCCCTGGACCCGGGTTGCCATGGCGCCGAGTGTACGAGCCTGCGCAGCGCGGGGCTTGGGGCCATGGTCCAAGCGGCGGCGCCGGGGTTGGTGATCCCGCCCCAACCGGCGGGCGTGCGCTGCGGCCTAGACTGCGGCCCATGCCGGAGATGGGCGCGCCGTGAGCGCCGACCTGCTGCTCCGCGGCGGCACCGTCCACGACGGGCTGGGCTCGCCGGGACGGGTCGCGGACGTCGCCGTGGCGGACGGGCGCGTGGTGGCGGTGGGCAGCTTCGACGGCGCGGCCGCCGAGGTGGTCGACTGTGACGGGCTGATGGTCGCGCCCGGCTTCATCGACCCCCACGCGCATTCCGACCTGGTCCACACCGCCGCCGAGCCGCAGCCCTTCAAGCTGGCCCAGGGAGTTACCACCGAGATCGTCGGAAACTGTGGCTTCTCCTTCGCGCCGCTGACCGCCGACGTGCTCGACCTGCTCGGCGACTCCTGGGCGGAGCTGGCCGGCCCCGGTGAATTGCGTCCGCGCAGCTTCGCCGGGCTGCTCTCCGAGCTGGAGGAGGCGGGGCCGGCCAACAACGTTGCGGTCCTGGTCGGCCACAACGCATTGCGCGCCGCCGCCAACGGCGTCGACCGCGCCCTGCGTCCCGGCGCGCTGCAGCGCATGCGCGAGCTGGCCGCCGAGGCCTTCGAGGCCGGCGCCATCGGCCTGAGCAGCGGCCTCATCTACGTGCCCGGCTGCTATTCCGACACCGACGAGGTGGTCGCGCTCGCCGAGGTGGCGGCGCGCTACGGGCGTCCCTACACCACGCACATGCGCGACGAGGCCGCGCATGTGACCGACTCGCTCGACGAGGCCATCGGCATCGGCCGCCGCGCCGGCGTGCGCGTGCAGGTGTCGCACTGCAAGGTGGCCGGCGCGCGCAACCACGGACGTGCGGGTGAGCTGCTCGACCGCATCGCGGCCGGCCGCCGCGACGGCGTCGACGTGCTCGGCGACCAGTACCCGTACACCGCGGGGTCGACGTTCCTGGCCGCATTGCTGCCGCCGTCGGCTCTCGAAGGCGGCACGGCCGCGCTGCGCACGCGACTCGCCAACGCTTCGACGCGTGCCGAGCTGCGCGGCGTGGCCGAGAGCAGCGCGGTGGGCAGCGGACTCTGGGGTGAGTCGGAGCCCTCGGATGTTCTGGTGGTCAGCCATCACGACGCGCGTTTCGCCGGGCAGCGGCTCGACGCGATCGCGGCTGCGCGCGGTGTGGACGCCTGGGACGTGGCCTGCGACCTGGTCCTCGACGACCCCGCTGCGATGATCGTCGTCGACCTCATGTCCGAGGACGACGTGCGCCGCATCATGGTCGACCCGCTCATCGCCGTCGGCTCCGACAACGGACCGCCGCAGGGGCTGCAGCATCCGCGCACCTGGGGCTGCTTCCCGCGCGTGCTCGGCACCTATGTGCGCGAGCAGGGTGTGCTGACCTGGGAGCAGGCGATACGCAAGATGACCTCGCTGAGCGCGCGCGCCTTCGGCCTCGCCGGCCGCGGGCGCCTGCTGCCGGGAATGGTCGCGGACATCTGCGTCTTCGACCCCGTGCGCATCGGCCACGCGGGGACGTACCTGCAGCCCGATGTGGCGCCGGAGGGCGTCGAGCTGGTGGCGCTCGCCGGTCGTGTTGCGCTGCGCGGGGGGACCTACACGGGCGAGCGCGGCGGCCGGGTGCTGCGCGCCGGGCCGGGCTGAGTCCGCACCGTCGAGCCTCGGTACACTCGGGCCGGCATGGTCGCTGCACGAACGCTGGGGATTGTCGCGGTCGCTGTGTTGGTGAACGCCTGCGGGCCCGGTTCATCGCCTGCGCCGGATGCCGGCGGCGGCGACCTGATCGTCGACAGCCCGCAGATCGTCAACGGCAGCATCGCGCGTGCGCAGACGTGTGACGGCGGCGACCATGCGCCGGAGGTGCGCTGGAGCCCGCTGCCGACTGGCGGGCGCGGCGTCCTGGTGGAGATGCTCGATCCCGACGCGCCGGGCGGCACCTTCACGCACTGGCTGGCCTACAGCGACGCCGACACCGGCACCACCGTGGGTGGCACCTGGGTGCAGGGCGCCAACGACTTCGGCGGCACCGGGTATCGCGGACCCTGCCCGCCGAAGGGCCAGACGCACCACTACCACCTCACCGTCATCGTGCTCGCGTCGCCGCTGGGCTCGGGCGACCACGCGCTGGCGGCGGGCTTCCACCGCGGCGACGCGGACGCCGCCGTCGCTGCGCGCACCCCGTTGCGCTCCGGCGAGCTGGTCGCCACCTACGGGCGCTGACGCACCGGCCGGTGCACCGCCGATTCATCGATGATTCCGGCGCACCGCCGACGTCATCCCCGACGAACCGATCACCCACCGCAGCTCACAGGAGCCAGCAGTCATGCCGCGCAAGCTCGTCGCCACCACCTACGTGACCCTCGACGGGTACATCGACGACCCCGGCCAGTGGTCCTTCCCCTTCTGGTCCGAGGAGGCGTCACAGTTCAAGTACAAGGAGCTGTTCGACAGCGACGCGCAGTTGCTCGGCAGGATCACCTACGAAGCCTTCGCCGCCGCCTGGCCCACCATGCAGGGCACCGGCGACTTCGGCGAGCGCATGAACGCGATGCCCAAGTACGTCGCCTCGCGCACGTTGACCACCGCGACCTGGAACGCCACCGTCATCGATGGCGACGTCGCCGACGCGGTGCGCCGGCTCAAGGCGGAGGACGGCGGCGACATCCTGCTCGCCGGCAGCGGCCAGCTGCTCGACTACCTGACCACCCACGACCTCGTCGACGAGTACCGCCTCATGGTGCATCCCGTCGTGCTCGGTGGCGACGGGTCGAAGCGGCTCTTCGCCACCGCGCCGCGACGCACCCTGGCCCTGGCGGACAGCCTGCGCCTGCCCAACGGTGTGATGGTCAACACCTATCGGACTACCACGGCCTGAGGCTTGGTTGGACGAGCTACTGGCCGATGCGTCCGTCGATCCGCTCACGCAACAGGTCGGCGTGACCGAGGTGGCGGGCGTACTCGTGGATCATTTCGAGCAGCACCTCGCGCAGCGAGATCGGCCCTTCCCCCTGGCCGATGCCGCTTCGATTGTTGCCGGTGATGTCGAGACTGGATGACCCGGCCACGAATCGCTCGGCGAAGTCCACCTCTGCCCGCCATGCGTCCCACGCCTCCGCAACCACCTTGGGGTCGGGAACGGCGCCGTCGAAATCCCCGTCGCGGTCGCTGTCGGAACAGAACAGCCGGGGTGCGTCCTGCCCTGCCATCACCTTCCGGAACGCATGACGCTCCATCTCCGCCAAATGTCGTACCAGCCCCAGGAGCGACATGGTCGACGGCTCGACGGAGCGCCGCGCCAGAGCCTCGGCATCGAGGCCTGAGCACTTCATCTCCAGGGTGAGGCGCACGCAGCGCAGGTACTCGACCAGCGCGGTGCGCTCGTCACTCAAGGGTGGTCCGCTCTCGCGCGGGTCGTCCTGGAGGTCGAGAAACATGTCGGCTCGTCGGGTCGTGGCCATGGCCGCAATTGTCGGTCTTCTGCCCGATGCGTGTGGGGATTGAGCGGAGCAGGCAGCCGACGAGGATGTGGCCCCCGCAGAGGCGAGCGCCGAGGGGACGTTGGGTGGCGAGGCGGCAATGGGAGGTGTAGAGATCGGCTATCTTCACTTCACTGAAGGTGATCATTGACCGTTGCCTATGGAGCATTGAGAATGGCCGCGGAGATCCGTCTCCCCCTACAGTGGGATTCAGACCAAGACTTGGCGCACCTGCGGCTGGGTTCGCTCGGAGATGAGGAAATCCAGACGGTCACGTGCGACATCGCTCAGGGGTCCGTGCTGCTGGTGATGGATGTGGGGGTGTCAAGTCATAGGATCGCCGGTTTCGAAGTGGTGCCTGCCAGCGCAGCGTTCTCGTGGATGACCGTTGAACAGCGAGAGGACGCCATTGCGAAATTGGAGGTCGACGTGAATTGGGCGTGGGCCGATGTCCGCTTGTTTCAAGACCCGACGCACCCATCAGACATTGTGCCTTTTCGCTGTGAGGGTGTGCCCGGGGTTTTCGGGTGTATTGGCGGCGGTGGGTGTAACGTGCGAGGGTTCCGTATTCCAGACCCGAAGAACCGGCTGCCGGAGCGTCTGGTGGCGGCGCTGAACAGGGATGGATAGCCCTGGCAGCGGAGCCTGGTCCGCGGTACGACCTCACCCCCGGCGCGCGCCGGGCAATTCCTCGAGAAACGCCTGCGCGGCCGCGAACGAACGGCGGTCCGTGGCTTCGTGGTACTCGACGCCGGGGGTGGCGCCGGGCACCGCGTTGCGGTGGGTAAAGCCGTGCACGGCGCCGCCGTAGGCGATGAGCTGCCAGTCGGCGCCGGCGTTGGTCATCTCGTCGGAGAAGGCGACGACGTCGCTCCAGGGGACATGCGGGTCGCTGGCACCGTGGCAGGCCAGGATCTTCGCGCGCACCGCGCCCGGTTGTGCCGGTGCCTTCGTGGCAAGAGCGCCATGCATGCTGATCACACCCGCGATGTCCGTGCCGAAGCGGGCCAGGGTGATCACCGTCAGCCCACCGAAGCAGAACCCCACCGCGGCCAGGCAGCCATCCGCCTCGGGACACGCCACCAGCGCAGCCACCCCGGCACGCGCACGCTGCACCAAGCGCGTGGGATCGTCGCGCATGCCCACCAGCCGCGCGATCATGCGCTCGCGGTCGCCGATGACGCCGTCGCCGAACATGTCGCAGGCGAACACGGTGTGACCCAGCGCGGCGTAGCGCCGCGCCTGCTCGCGCGCGTGGTCGTCGAGGCCGGCGCCGCCGTGGACCAGCAGGATTCCCGGGAGCGGCGCGCCGGCCGCGTCGTCCCAGGCGAGAACGCCGTGGAGGGCGACGTCACCGTCGCTGTACGGCACGTCGCGGGTGGTGATCGCCATGGGGCTGCATCCTACGTGCCTTGAGTTTCCCGGCGTACAGGCCCATAGTGCGTGACCTGCGGGCCTCGTTTGGAAGGCCCGAGGGCCTCGCCAGGGGGACGGGCGAGGCGGAGGGCAGCCACATGGCGGAAACGCCGATCCTCGACATGGCGGTAGGCGGCTTCGGTCGATTCAGCTCAGTCTGGGACTTCGAGGACTTCTGGACACGCGGCAACACCTTCGATGCCGCGCTGCGCTTCGTCACAGCCGCGCAGCGGCGATGGCCGGACGACCCGCGCGTGCAGGACATGCAGATGTTCCTCCGCACCATCATCGGCGCGGACAGGGTGTATCTCCGCAAGGAGATCAAAGGCGGCTACTGGGCCGACGACTACGGCTGGTGGGGCATCGCCTGCGTGACCGCGCGCAACTACCTGATGAGCGTGGCCGACCCCAACGGCGCCGCCGAGTTCCTCGGCCTCGCCGAGCAGTGCTGGGCACAGATGATCGCCAGGGGCTACGACAAGCTCGATACGGCACGACCCGTGCCGCACGGCTGCGCCAACGCAGAGAGTCCCACGAGCAACGGAACCAAGAACACGGTCACCAACGCCAACCTCTTCGTCCTGTCCGTGCGCCTGGCCGCCGCCATCGGCGGCACCACCCCCGGTCCGGCCGACCCCTACCTGGCCATGGCCTACGCGCAGTACCTGTGGTTCAAGGCCTGGTTCACCCCGGCGCACGGCTACCTGTGGCCGGTGAACGACCCGGTCGCCATGGTCCAGGAACGCCCCATCGGCGCGCCCGACTACGAGCACAAGGACCGTCCGACGTGGGAGCCGGGGTGGGTCTGGTCGGCCGACCAGGGGCTGATGCTGGCCGGGCTCATCGGCTGTCTCAGCATCAGGGGCCAGCTCTTCGAGTGGGCCAAGCGCAACGTCCCGGGATTCGATCCGCGGGCCTTCCAGAACGACCTGATCGCCCGCGCGAACACCATCCTCGCAGGCGCCAAGACCCTGCTCTTCGGGCTCGGCTTCACCGGCTCCGACCACGTCCTCCGCGAGGCGCCGTTCAACTCCAGCTTCAGCGACGACGCCAAGGACTACGTCTGCGGACGCGGCGTACTGCTGCGCTACCTGGCCGAGATCGACACCGGGAGCGCGCTCGACGAACCCATCAAGCTGACGGCGGATGCCCTGTGGGCGACGCGTGACACCTCGAACAACCAGTTCGCGCCGCAGTGGAGGCCCGCCGGCGACGCCGGGTTCAACCAGCAGTTCAGGGCTGCCTGGGGATACGGCGACGGCAACACCACGTGGGAGTTCGACCCGAGCTGGCCGCAGAAGACCATCGACGGCATCGTGCAGGCGACCGGGCTCGACGTGCTCCGTGCGGCGATCCTGGCCGGCCAGGGCACCGTCGAGCACGCGGACTCACTCGTGGCCACGGAGACCAATCCCGGCGGCCGATGATTCCTCGTCGCGGGTGGCGTCCAACCCGTGTGACGCCACCCGCTGAGGAGGATCGACCCCGCCATGGCTGACGCGCTGACACCCGACGGCCTGCGCCGCTTCGGCGAGGTTGCGGCCGAACACGTCGCCAACGGCGGCGTGCCCGGCCTGGTCGCGCTGGTGGCGCGCCACGACCAGGTGCACGTCGAGGTGCACGGCAGCCTCGACGCCGGCGGCGGCACACAGCCGCGCCCGGTGCGGCGCGACTCGCTGTTCCGCATCGCCTCGACGACCAAGCCGATCATGGGCGCCGCCACCATGGTGCTCATCGACGAGGGCCGGCTGACACTCGACGGTCCGGTCGACACGTTGCTGCCAGAGCTGGCCGGAGCCCGCGTGCTGCGCAGCCCGGACGGCCCGCTCGACGACACCGTGCCGGCAAAGCGCGCCATCACCGTGCGCGACCTGCTCACCTTCACCTTCGGCTTCGGCATGGCCATGGAGATGTTCACCGCGCCGCAGCCGTGGCCGGTGGTGCAGGCCGCCAACGACCTCCATCTGGCCACGCTGGGACCGCCCCAACCGCAGGAGCCGCCCGGCCCGGACGCCTGGATGGCCGCGCTCGGCTCGCTGCCCCTGCTCGCCCACCCCGGCGAGCGCTGGCTCTACAACACCGGTGCGCAGGTGCTCGGCGTGCTCGCCGCGCGGGCCGCGGGCATGCCGCTCGACGACGTGCTGCGCACGCGCCTCTTCGAGCCGCTCGGTATGCGCGACACCGCCTTCCACACCGCCGACACGAGTCGACTCGCCACCGCGTACGTGCCCACGCAGCACGGCCTGCAGACCTGGGATCCGCCCGACGGCCAGTGGTCGACGCCGCCGCGCTTCCCCGACGCCGCGGCCGGGCTCGTCTCCACCGCCGACGACCTGCTCGCCTTCGCGCGCATGCTGCTGCGCAACGGTGACGGCGTGCTCTCACCGCAGAGTGTGCGCGCGATGACCACCGACCAGCTCACCGCAGAGCAGAAGGCCCAGGCGGGCAGCGGCATTCTCGGCGACAGCGGCTGGGCCTTCTGCCAGGCCGTGGTCATCGACGGTCCGCGCACCGGTGCCTACGGTTGGGCCGGCGGTCTCGGCTCGACCTGGCTGGTCGACCCGCACCGCGACATGGTCACCATCGTGCTCTGCCAGCGACTCTTCGACTCGCCGCAGCCGCCCGCGGTGCACCGCGAGCTGCAGGACGCCGCCTACGCGGCCGTGGCTTAGTCGCGCAACGCCGCGTCCAGCGCCTCGCGATCCTCGGCGCTGAGCACCCATTCGCCGGCGCGCGCGTTGGCGATCACCTGCTCGGGCGACGTCGCACCCGCGATCACCGATCCCACGCCCGGTCGCGAGGCGAGTCCCGCGACGGCCACCTCCAGCAGGGATCGCCCGCGCGAGCGAGCGAAGTCCTCCAGCCGCTCGAGCAGATCGAAGGTGGCGTCGGTGAGCATCTCCTTGGCGCGATGCGGCTGTCCGCCGAGTCGCGATTCCGGCGGCGGCGGTTCGCCGCGGCTGTACTTGCCCGTCAGCACCCCGGCCGCGAGCGGATAGAAGGGCAGGATGCCGACGCCGCAGTGCAGCGACGCGGGGACCAGCTCGCGCTCGGCGTCGCGCTCCAGCAGGTTGTAGCGGTTCTGCGCGCTGATGAAGCGCTCGCCGTGCGCACTGCGCGCCAGCCACTCCGCGTCGACCACCTGCCAGGCCGCGAAGTTCGAGGAGCCGATGTAGCGCACCTTGCCCTCGTCGACCAGCTCGTCGAGCGCGGCCAGCGTTTCGTCCAGCGGCGTGACGCCGTCGGGCTGATGGTACTGGTAGAGGTCGATCCAGTCGGTCTGCAGCCGGCGCAGCGATGCCTCGACGGCCGAGCGGATGTAGCGGCGCGAGCCGCGGGCCACGGCGCCGTCGCCCATGTCCATGCCGAACTTGGTGGCCACCAGGGCGCGTTCGCGCCGGCCGCGCAGGGCCAGGCCGAGGGATTCCTCCGAGCCGCCGCGCCCGCCGTAGATGTCGGCGGTGTCGAAGAGGGTGATGCCGGCGTCGAGGGCGGCGCCGACCGTGGCCTCGACGGTGGCGTCGTCGATCTTGCCGCGGAACTGGTTGCACCCCAGGCCCACCACCGAGACGCGCAGGCCGCTGCTGCCGAGCTGTCGCTGTTCCATGGGCCCTGATGGTGGGGCATCGAGCGCGTTCGGCGTACGCCGAACGATCTGTTCGATCAACCACTTGTATCGAACACAGCGTTCGAGTATCATCGAATCGAGATGCCAGCCACCAGCCCCGGACCCCGAGTCCTCGACCTCACCGTCCCGCAGCGGGCCGCCCGCCTCGAATTCGACGTCAGCCCCGCCTACGAGCTGATCGCCGTGCTGCAGGCGCTGTCCAGCCCGCACGAGTGGCGGACCTACGAGCAGGGCGCCGGCTGGTTCGACGAACTTCGATCGCGGATGTCCGACCAGCTTCGAAGCCAGCTCGAGCTGGTCTCCGGCGAAGGCTGCCGCGCCGAGTGGGGCCACCTGGCCGGGCTGATCGCCGAGGCCCCGGATCGCAGCGACCTCGGCAAGGTGATCGACCACCTCGCCGGGCTGCCCGCCGCCGCCATCTGCCGCTCGCTCATCGAGAGCGGGCTGCCCGGCGCCGCGCGTCGCGAGCACGCCGACCTCATCGACGCGGCCGCCCAGGGCGACAAGGTTGCCCGCGCGCGGCTGCGCGAGATCGTCGCCAAGGACGGCGACGAGCACGACACCCGGCTCGCCGACGCCATCCTGGCCATCGACTCCCGGGACCTGCGCGACCGCATCATCGACGGCCTGCGCGAGGCCGCCGGACTGCTCGGCGAGCATCTCGCGGAGGTGATGCCCGCGCTGCGTCGCGACCTGGAGCTGCGGCGTGAGCGGGTGCGCGGCCTGGCCATCGAGGACGCCGTGGAGAACGCCACCGACGGCATCCACTACGCGCTCCTGCCCGGCATCCGCCGCGTGCTCATCGTGCCCCATGCGGCGATGCGGCCCTGGGTGCTGATCAGTGAGCGGCTCGACACCAAGATCTTCATGGTCGCGGTCAGCGAGGCCTGCCTCTCCGCCGACCTCGACACACCGCCGGCGCGACTCCTGCAGATGTTCAAGGCGCTCGCCGAGGAGCAGCGGCTGCGCATCCTGCGCCGTCTCGCCGTCGACGGGCCGGCGACATTGCAGGAGATCGCCGACCATCTCGGCGTGGCCAAGTCGACGGCGCACCATCACCTGGTGCAGCTCCGCGCCGCCGGACTCACCGTTGTCGACCTCGGCGCGGAACGCGACTTCCGCATTCGCGACGGCGTCGGCGAGGACGTGCGGCAGCTTCTCGAAACCTATCTGCGGGCGGGCGCGAAATGACGCGCAGGACAGACGACGCTGCTGGGAGGTGCGACCGATGAGCCCCTTGATCACCATCCTCATGGCGGAGACGCGCCACCGCGACCGGATCGCCACGGCCTCGCGCTTCGCGCTGCGGGCGCGGCAGCTCTTCGCGGTGCGCGGCGGTGACTCCGTCGAACCTCCCGAGCTGCCGCTGACCCTCCCCGGCATGGGGATCCGCCGCCCCCGCTGGTGGGGCGCGCTCGACGGCGGCGAGCTGTCGCGCGAGGCGAGCGTCGGAGTGGGCGACGCGCGCTGCGCGCACTGCTGAAGTTCGGCACACCTCGGCAGGCGGCGCCATCGGGCAACCGGTGACGCCGCCTGCAACTTTTCGCCGCCGCCACGTGTTTCGGTGGGCGAGATGATTGCGACAAGCCTCTTCCGCATCGAGCCCATCCCCGCCGCCGCCCTGCGCCGCATCCGCGCCGCGGGCCGCGACGACATCGGCAACCCTCTGCGCCTCAGCGTGGCGGACGGCCCCGGCGCTCCACTCCGCTGCTGCCTGCGCGAGGCGCAGCCCGGGGAACGCCTGGCGCTGATCGCCTGGCAGCCCTTCGAGAACGGCGGTGCCTATGCCGAGGTCGGTCCCGTCTTCATTCATGCCGAGGAGTGCGCCGACTACACCGAGGTGCACGCCTACCCCGCGGGATACCGCCACCGCAACCAGGTGTTCCGCCCCTACGACGCGAGCGGCGACATGGTCTACGAGGCCATCGAGGTCGTCGAGGGCGCCGGCGCCGAGGCGGCCATCGCCCGCATCTTCGCCCGCACCGACGTTGCGGTCATCCACAGCCGAAACCTGCTGGCCGGCTGCTGGATGTTCAGCATCCACCGCGACACTCCGGCGGCCTGACCCCGCACTCGCCACGGCCTCGGGGGGACAGGCCCATTTGGGGAGGGGGCTCGTCCCTTGGGTAAGACGGGCGCGGGGGAGAGGGGCCGCTGTGCGTGGCGGTGCGCAGAAGGAGTGGTCAACCGACGTCAGGCGGTGAGCCGGCGCCGAACAGGCCGCATCACCTCGAAGACGGCCGCCGAGCGCTGCACCGAGTCGCCGAGTTCCGCGGCGACAGCCATCACCTCGATAGTAGGCTCCGCTGAGCGGTTGGACCGACACGGGGGGCAACATGGCCGGCGGCGACGGACCGTTCCGGTCCCTGCTTCAGCGACACGTCTCCGCGCTGCCGCCAGTGCCGGCCATGGGAACATCCCAAGGGTTCTTCGGAGGCACAGATTGAGCGATACGAGCACCGGAAGGGGCAAGGTGGTCGTGAACAGGTCGATGTCGCTTGACGGCTTCATCGCCGGTCCCGGTGACGCGATGGACTGGGTCTTCGACTTCGTGGCGCCAGACGAGTTCCCGGAGATCGCGGCGGCCACCGGCGCCATGCTCGTCGGCCGGCGGACCTACGAGGTCGGCAACAGGATGAACGCCGGCAAGGAGCGGGGGTCCTACCCGTTTTCCGGACCCGTGTTCGTCCTGACCCACGAGCCACCGGCCCCGCCGGACCCGGCGGTCACGTTCCTCACCGGTGACATCGGGGAAGCGGTCGCCACGGCACTGGACGCTGCGGGCGAGAGGAACCTCGAAATCCTCGGCGCCGACGTGGCCGGCCAGTGCCTGCGGCGGGGTCTCGTCGACGAGATCCTCGTGTATGTCCTGCCGGTGTTGCTCGGCGACGGCATCCGCTTCTCGTCCCCGGGCCTCGGGAGGATAGACCTGGAACCGGTCAGCAGCACGCGGTCGGGCGCCGTCAGCATCCTCCGGTTCCGCGTCAGCAAGTAATCGGAAAGCTCGACACCTCAGGCTCGGGGAAGCTCGCGGAGTTGGCATTCCAGCCGACGGGAAGCCGCACCGCGTCGGGCGAGTAGGCCTCGCGCCCGGCTAGGAGGGACCGTTGCCCAGCGGCAGGTGTCATGCGCTTCCTTCGTGATCAGGCCTTGCGGAGCCCCCGTGCGATGTGTTCAGCCAGCATGATGGTCGGCAGGTTCGTGGTCGCGGTCGGAATGGCCGGCATGACCGAGGCATCGGCGATGGTGAGATTGTCAATACCGTGGACCGAGCCGCGTGCGTCGGTGACCGCGCCGTGGTCGGGGTCGGGACCCATGGCGCAGGTACCCACGGGGTGATGGTAGGTCGACACGGCGTTGCGCACCCATGCCGCGAGCGCAGCGCGGTCGTCGGTCGTCACTGCCGAACCGGGCGAGAGTTCCGGGCCGGAAATGATCGCGGCGAGCGGTCGGCTCTGCGCGAGTCGGCGTGCTTCCGTGATGGCGTCGAGCATGCGCTCGAGGTCATCGGCATCCTCGAGATGGGCGGGATGGATTCGGGGTGGGACCCTCGGATCGGCGGAAGCCAGGCGAACCCAGCCGCGTGATCGCGGTGCCATGAGGCCGGCAACGAGTCCGAACACGGCGCCGCTCGGGACCTGATCCGGCCCGATGTCGAACGGGCCCGCACAAAACAGCAGCAGGTCGGGCGGTCCGGTGGGGTTCGCCGAGCGGGAATGGAAGCTGACATGAACCTGGAAGCGGCTCGGGCCCGGAGACGGTCGAGTTGGAAGGTCGACGGCGAGCAACGGGTGGTCGCTGAGGTTGCTTCCGACACCGCGGAGATTCACGACGGGCACGATCCCGAGCGCCCGGAGCTCGTCAGCCGGGCCGATGCCCGAGCGCGCGAGGATCATGGGGCTGGCGTAGGTCCCGGCGGCGAGCACCACGCGGTCCGCTTCGATGACGCGTCCGTCGGTGAGACGGATTCCCGTCGCACGCGATCCCGAGGTCTCGATCTGCGCTACGACGGCCTCTGGGCGCAGGGTGAGGTTCGGGCGTGACCGGGCCCGAGCGAGGTACGTGACCGCTGTGCTCATCCGCATCCCCTCACGAGCGTTGCGGGGCGTCGGCCCGACGCCGACCGCGCCTGGCCGATTGTGATCCTCGACGTAGCGATGGCCCGAGGCGGCTGCGCCATCGAGGAACGCCGCTTGGGCACGGTTGAGTTCGCTTGGCGGGTGACGGCGAATCGGAATCGCGCCATCCGACCCGTGCCACTGGTCATGGAAATCCTCGTCGTTCTCCAGCCGGCGGAAGTCGTCGAGAACGTCGGCGAAGCTCCAGCCGGGGTTGCCCAAGGTCGCCCAGGCGTCGTAATCGTCCGGCGCGCCTCGCAATGCGAAGCATGCGTTCGTGGCCGAGCACCCGCCCATGATCCGCGCTCGCGGCAGCTGGATTCCCCTGCCCAGCTCCGCGTCAGCGGTATAGCCCCAGTCGTGATCGACCGTCGGCTCCGACGCGTCGAGGACGTCGCGCGGCAGCGTGCCCACATCGGGATGATCGGGGCCGGCCTCGACGAGCAGCACGGATCGATCGGAGTCCTCGCTCAATCTGTTGGCGAGAACGCACCCGGCAGAGCCGCCACCGACAATCACGATGTCGTATCCCATCGCCCGACCATAACGGTCGACCTCCGCGATGTTCAACGCACTCGTTAGCTGTCGGAGGCACGAACGGATGAAGCGGCGACGTCAGGAGGCCGGAGCGTCGGGCAGCGGTACGGTGTGCATCAGGGCGATGCGCCAGTCGCCGTCCTCGCGGCGGAGCAGCAGCGTGGTGGGTGCGATGACCCGCTCATTCCTGCCCTCGTACCGGTAGGTCTGATCGATGACGCAGGTGATCACGCCGGTGTCTGCCCACTCGCGCACGGCGAGGTCGCGGAGGTCGGTGTGGACGTCCGAGATCGCGGCGAGCACCTCCTCGAAGTAGGCCTCCACCTCGGCCTTCCCCCGCCTCCAGCTGCGACTGATCTCGTCGACCTCTTCGCAGTCGTCAGTGATCAGTTCGTTGATCGCCTCCACGTCGAGCGCGTCGACGAGCCCGAAGAGACGGTGCGCCATCTGGTCGAGCGGTATGGCTGTCTGCTGCGCCATTGTAGGTCCCCCAACGTCGATTGCCCTCATACCCTACGCCGGTGCGTGCTGGACTGCAAGGGAGCGCCTTCGGTGCGGAGCGGCGGCGTCCCTACGAGCCCGACGACCCGGTGGTCAAACGCGTATTCACAGCGGGGCCGCGTTACACTCCGTACCTCGATCCACACGAGAGCGCAGGGGCCCCGATGCTGCTGAGCACTACCGGCGGCGAGCAGTCGCCGCCAACGTACGACGTCCGCGAGCATTACACGAAGTTCGAGTTCCGCGTGCCGATGCGCGACGGCGTGCGGTTGTTCACGGCGGTGCTCGTGCCCAAGGACGCCTCGCTGACGTACCCCTTCATGCTCGACCGCACTCCTTTCAACATGGGTCCCTACGGACCGGATGAATACGTCTCGGTTTCGCTTCAGACGCAGGCGTTTCTCGAGGCGGGCTACATCTGGGTACGGCAGGACGTGCGCGGCCGCGGATTGTCGGAAGGCGAGTTCACGCACGTCACACCGCATCGTCCCGACAAGCGGACCGCTGCTGATGTCGACGAGAGCACCGATACGTTCGACACCGTCGAGTGGCTGCTGCAGCACATCCCCAACCACAATGGCCGCGTCGGCATTTGGGGCGTCTCCTACGATGGCTTCTTCGCGGTCGCCGGGATCATCGACACCCACCCGGCGATCACGGCGGCGTCGCCGCAGGCACCCGTCGCTGATCTCTTCCTCGGCGACGACTGGTATCACAACGGGGCGTTCCAGCTCGCCAAGAACTTCGAGGGTGCAACCGGCTTCCGGCCGGAGGCGGGTGCGCCGCCGCGAGCCACCGTCCCCTTCGACTACGGCACCTCCGACTGCTACGAGTTCTTCCTCGAGCTGGAAACCCTGGCAGCTGCCACGGCGCGGCTCCCGGCTCCGAACGCAATGTGGGACGAGACGATCGCGCATCCCACATACGACGCGTACTGGCAGTCGCGTGCGATCTGGCGGCACCTGAAGAACATCCGCTGCGCCGTGCTCACCGTGGGCGGTTGGTTCGACGCCGAGGACCTCATGGGACCACTGCGTGTGTATCGCGAGATCGGGGCGAACAATCCCGACGTCGACAGCAGCCTGGTCATGGGACCGTGGGTGCATGGCGGCTGGGGCCGCCACGACGGCCGGCGGCTGGGCAGCGTCGATTTTGCCGCGGACACGGCGGCGTACTACCGCGAGCGCGTCGTGGTCCCGTTCTTCGAGCTCCACCTGAAGGACAGGGGCGACCCGTCACCTGGCCATGCCCACGTGTTCGAGACCGGCACGAACGTCTGGCGCCGGTACCCTGCCTGGCCTCCGCCTGAGGCGAAGCCGCAGATGCTCTACTTCCGCCAGGGCGGCAGGCTCTCCTTCGAGTCCCCCACCGAATCGGACGCAAGCGATTCATGGGTGAGCGACCCCGCGAAGCCGGTGCCGGTGGTGGGCTATACGGCGGCCACGATCCCTGACGAGTACATGGTGTCGGACCAGCGCTTTGCCGCGTCGCGACCGGATGTGCTCGTCTACGTGACCGAGCCTCTCGATGACGACCTGACCGTCGCCGGTCCCGTGTCACCGCGGCTGTTCGTCTCGACGAGCGGAACCGACTCGGACTGGGTGGTGAAGTTGATCGACGTCTATCCGCCCGACCGCAGCGAACCTGCTGACGGCGGTCCTGGCGGTGGCAACGACGTCGGTCCCCCGCCGGCAGCGACCCTCGCGGGGTACCAGCAGCTCGTGCGCGGCTGGCCCCTGCGGGGGAAGTTCCGGAAGAGCTTCGAGCAGCCGGAGCCGTTCGAGCCCGGGATCGTCGACGCGGTGAGCTTCACCATGCCCGACGTCAACCACGTGTTTCGTCGCGGCCACCGCGTCATGGTGCAGGTGCAGAGCACGTGGTTCCCGCTCATGGACCGCAATCCGCAGACCTTCGTGAACATCCCCACCGCAACGCCGGAGGACTACCGGCCGGCGACGCAACGGGTGATCCGATCGCAGAGGCAGCCATCTGGAGTGGAGCTGCACGTCCTGCGCCCGTGAGGGCGGCAGGGGCCCGACCCTCGTCGGCGGTCCGAGGTCGGTTGCGCTCCGCGACGTCGCGGGAGATGGCACTCGTTCGGGCACGTCCCGAGGGACATTGCTTGACATCCCCCCGGAGGAGGCACCCCACCCTCCGCATCCGGCGATGCAGGCCGCCAGGCGTCCGGCGCAGACACCCGGCAAGCGGCACGTGCCGCCCCTGCGGCTGACCACCAGGCGAAGGTTGCAACCACGGGCCCGAGCCGGCGCGTCATCATGTACGGCGATGACTCAGCACGCGCCGACCATCCGCTGCGACGTCACGCTGAACGCGATCGACGGATGGACGATTCTGCGACTGCCCGAGAAGGCGAGCAAGACGCTGCCGTCGCGCGGGCAGGTGGCAGTCCAGGGAACGATCAATGGCCGTGAGTTCCGGACGGTGCTGGAACCGGACGGCGGTGGGGGCCACTGGATGAAGGTCGATCCCAAGCTGCAACGCACCGCCGGTGTCAGAGCGGGTGACGCCGCGACGCTCGAGATCGAGCCCATCAAGGACTGGCCGGAACCGACCGTGCCGCAGGACCTGGAGGGCGCTCTGACAGCTGCCCCTCAGGAGGTCCAAGACCTCTGGAAAGACATCACGCCGATGGCGCGTTGGGAGTGGGTTCGCTGGATCAATGCAACCAGAGACCCTGACACGCGCAGACGGCGGGTCGACGTCGGCATTTCGAAAATGAACAGCGGCAAGCGACGGCCGTGCTGTTTCAACCTTGCTGCATGCACCGACCCCGACCTGTCGAGAAACGGCAGGCTGCTCAAGCCGCCAGGGGGCGCATGACTCCCCGCACCGTCGGTTCGGCTGCCTACTTCTCGATGTAGGCCACGATCGGGGGGATGACGCCGTGCCTCTCCATGGCGGCTGCCGTGTCGGGCGGCGGCGACGCCATCATCGCCTGCGCGCCGGCGAGGTCGTGGACGTCGGCGGTGATGGCGACGTTGTTGCTCCCGTCGGCCGCCACGTGGTCCGTCACATCCGTCGCGAATGCGCCGATTGTCGCGGCACGCTCGTTCTTGCCGGCAAGCCACCGTTCGAGATCGAGGACGGAGTGGACGATGACCATCTTCGGCATGGCGGGCCTCCTGCGGAAACACCCCGGGGGGCCTGGCGGGATGCCGACCCTCTCGAGGAGGTCGAGTATGCGCCCGCGATCGGATGGGTGACAACGGGACCCGTCTCTCAGGAAGCTGGTTTCACCGTTCTGCGCAGGAGGCAGAACTCGTTGCCCTCGGGGTCGGCGAGGACGTGCCAGGATTCCTCGCCGGTCTGTCCCACGTCGGCCTTTCGGGCGCCGAGCTCGAGGAGACGCTGTAGTTCCTCGTCCTGGCTGCGGTCGACCGCGTTGACGTCGAAGTGAAGGCGAAGCTTGGTCTGCTTCGGTTCGGTGCTGCGGCTGAAGACGAGCGTCAGTCCCGGATCGTCGAAGTCGGTCCCGGCGGGGCCGATCTCGACACTGCCGTCCTCCTCCGTCTGCAGGACGACGAAGCCGAGCACCTGACACCAGAAATCCGCCAGGACCGCGGGGTTCCGGCAGTCGAGGACCAACTCCGTGATGCGGCATGCCATTGCGACACCATACTCCCGAAGGCCCGGACCAACCTGAGGGGCCCTCCCGTCCACCGGACCCCGAGGCGTGACCTGCCGGCGCCAGGGCAGTCTCGCCCCGTCGACTCAGCACATCGTGGTCCTCCCGTGGCACGCTGTCGCCATGCGCGCGCGCTTCGACGTCATCACCCTTGGAGTGGCCAGCCTCGAGCGAAGCCTTGCCTTCTACCGTGACGGCCTGGGGTGGCCGACGGACGGTGTGGTCGGCACCGAGTTCCACGACGAGCTCACCGGCGCCGATGGCGCGATCGCGTTCCTTCCGCTCGAGAACGGGATGCAGATCGCTCTCTACGAGAGAGACAACCTCGCCAAAGACGCTCAGATCCCGTTCAGGGAGCCCGGCTCCCCGCAATTCAGCCTCATCCACCAGGTCGGCTCGCGCGAGGAGGTGGACCGCGCCATCGGCGAGGCCGTCGCCGCCGGCGGCCGGCTGACGGCGCCGCCGCACATGCGCCCGTTCGGCTTCTACTCGGGCTACATCCAGGACCCGGACGGGCATCTTTGGGAGATCGGCTGGAACAGCCGCTCCTGACCACCCGATGCGACCCCTTCGGTATTCCATCAACGTCACCTTGGACGGGTGCTGCGATCATCGTGCAGTGGTCGCGGACGAAGAGTTGCATCGCCATGCGGCTGAGAACATCGACCAGGCCGATGCCCTCCTCTTCGGCCGGGTGACGTACGAGATGATGGAGTCAGCGTGGCGGTCGCCGGCGCGGATGGGAGCGAGGCCCGATTGGATGGAACCGTGGATGGAACCCTTCGCCCGGACGATCGACGCGGCAAAGAAGTACGTGGTGTCGAGCACCCTGGAGCAGGTGGATTGGAACGCGGAGCTCGTGCGCGGGGATCTGGGCGAGGCGGTTCAGCAGCTCAAGCGGGAGTCGGGCAAGGGACTGTTCCTGGGAGGCGTGAAGCTCCCGATGGCGTTGGCGGAGCTGGGATTGATCGACGAGTACGAGTTCGTCGTGCAGCCCAGGCTGGCGGGCCATGGGCCGACGTTGTTCGCGGGGCTGTCGAAGCATGTCGACCTGAAGCTCGTGGGCCGGCTCGAGTTCGGCTCGGGGGCGGTGGCGATGCGGTATGAGCCGAGAAGGTAGCCTTCCCCGCAGAGTTCGGGATTCCTGTGTCGTGCCCATCGAACAGATCGGCACGGCGCGACTCGCGTCCGTCGGGGGCAAGGCCGCGCACCTGGCCGAGCTTGCACGCATCCAGGGTGTCCACGTGCCGCCCGGCTTCTGCGTGACCACCGATGCGTTCTGGACGATGCTGGCGACAAGTCCACGGCTCCGCGATCGGATCGACGAGCTCTCGCGCTCCGATCCCGACGACCGGGACGCCCTGCGCACGCTCTCTTCGGCCATTCGCAAGGAGGTCGAAGCCGCACCGCTTCCCACCGGACTGGCCGACTCGGTCACGCCCCTGATCGCAGCTCACGCTGACGGCGCCGGCTGGGCGGTCCGCTCCAGCGCCACCGCGGAGGATCTCCCCGCGGCATCGTTCGCCGGCCAGTACGACACGTACCTGAACGTCTCCGGCGCGCCCGCGATCCTGCGGCACATCAGCCGCTGCTGGGCATCGCTCTTCTCCGAACGCGCGGTCGCCTACCGCGCAAGCAACGGTGTCGATCACAAGTCCGCCGGCATGGCGGTGATCGTGCAACGGCTGCTGGCCCCGCAGTCGGCGGGCGTCCTGTTCACCGCCGACCCGGTCACCGGGAACCGCACGATGGCGTGCGTCGAGGCCGTCTTCGGACTGGGCGAAGCACTCGTCTCCGGCCGCGTCGAGGCGGATGCCTACGGGGTCCGCGACGGCAGGGTCGTCTCCACGTCGATCGGCACCAAGCCGTTCGCGGTGCAGGCCGCACCGGGTGGCGGCACCGCCGAGGTGCCGATCCCTCCGGGCCGCCGGCGCGAGCGCGTGCTGACCGATGCGCAGGTGGTGCGCCTCGTCGAGCTGGGGCGGCGGATCGAGGCCCACCTCGGCCGCCCGCAGGACATCGAGTGGTGCCTCGTCGACGACGAGTTCCACATCGTGCAGAGCCGGCCGATCACCACGTTGTTCCCCGTTCCTGCCGCAACGGACGTGCAGTACCGCGTGTACGTCTCGGTCGGGCACGCGCAGATGATGACCGACCCGATGCGGCCGCTCGGCATCTCGGTGTGGCAGCACACCGCGCTCATCCCCATGCACGAAGCCGGGGGCCGGCTGTTCGTCGACGTCACTCCGCGGCTGGCCTCGCCGGCGACCCGCGCGCTCACCCTCGACGTTTTCGGCCGCGGCGACCCGCTGCTGCGCGACGCGCTCGAGACCGTGCTCTCGCGCGACGACGTCCTCCCGGCTCCCGCAGGTGACGCGCCCCCCGCTCCGCCCGCCGGGAGCATGCCGGCGGACATCGAGACGGATCCCGCGATCGTCGCCCAGCTCGTCGAGCGCAGCCGGGCATCCATCGCCGCGCTGCGTCGCGACATCACGGGCCGCACCGGAACCGCGCTGCTCGACTTCGTCATCGCCGATTTCGACGAGCTCAAGCGGATCCTCTCGGACCCGAGCAGCCATCAGGCGATCATGGCCGGGATGGGGGCCCTGCAATGGCTCAACGACAACATGGAGGCGTGGCTCGCCGAGAAAGGGGCGGCCGATGCGCTGATGCAGTCCGCCCCCGGCAACGTCACCTCGGAGATGGGTCGCGCGCTGCTCGACGTCGCCGACACCGTCCGGCGCCATCCCGGCGTGGTGGCCTTGCTGCAGAACGCCGGCCATGACGGCTTTCTCGACGAGCTGAGCGGCATTCCCGGCGGCGCCGAGTCGCGCGATGCCATCCGCGCCTTCCTCGACGTGTACGGGATGCGGTGCGTCGGCGAGATCGACATCACGCGGCCCCGCTGGAGTGAGCATCCCGGCGCCCTCGTGCCGTTGATCCTCGCGAACGTCCGGAACTTCGAGGACGGGGCCGCCCGGCGACTATTCGAGCAGGGACTCCGCGAAGCCGAGAAGAAGGAGCGGGACCTGCTGGAGCGGCTGCGCGCGCAGCCGGGCGGAGCCGAGAAGGCCGCCGAGACGAAGCGGATGATCGATCGCCTGCGCACCTTCATCGGCTACCGGGAATACCCGAAGTACGCCATCGTCTGCCGTCACGCCGTCTACAAGCAGGCGCTGCTGGAGGAAGCCGATCGCCTCGTCCGCGCGCGCGTGCTGCGTGACCGGGAGGACATCTTCTACCTGAGTCTCGAGGAGTTCCGCGACGCCGTCGGCACCGGCCGGATCGACGAGGCGCTCGTCACCCGGCGTCGCGAGGCGTTCGTCGCACACCACGCGCTCACACCACCCCGGGTGCTCACCTCGGAGGGCGAGGCACTCGACGGCGCGTACCGGCGCGACGGGATCCCGGCCGGGGCGCTGCCCGGACTCGCCGTGTCGGCCGGTGTCGTCGAGGGTCGCGCCCGCGTCGTCCTGGACATCGCCGGCGCCGACGTCGCGCCCGGCGACATCCTGGTGACCGTCGCCACCGACCCGAGCTGGTCTCCCGCCTTCGTGGCAATCAGCGGCATGGTGACCGAGGTTGGCGGACTCATGACCCACGGCGCGGTGATCGCCCGGGAGTACGGGCTACCCGCCGTCGTTGGCGTGGCGCAGGCCACCCGCCTGATCCACGACGGGCAGCGAATCCGCGTACACGGGTCCGAGGGGTACGTCGAGCTGCTGCCCTCCGCGGAGGACGTCGGAACCCGTGACCAACTCGGTCTGATGAGGACGCAGCGACATGGCCGGCGATAGTGTCAGCGCGACCACGGTCATCAACGCCCCGCCGGAGGCCGTCTTCGCAATCCTTGCCGACCCAGCCAGACACGCGGCGATCGACGGCACCGGCGGGGTCCGCGAAACCGTCGACAGCAAGCCGTTGCAGGCCGCCGGGCAGATCTTCCGGATGTCCATGTACCACCCGGGCCACCCGGACGGTCACTACCAGATGGCCAACCGGGTGCTGGTGTTCGACCCGCCGCGCGCGATTTCCTGGCAGCCAGGCCAGGAGTCCGGTGATGGCACCCTGAGCTTTCCCGGCTGGATCTGGCGCTACGACCTCACGCCGGCCGGAGCCTCGAACACCACGGTCACGCTTTCCTATGACTGGTCAGCAGTGCCCGACCCCATCCGAGAGCGCATCGGAATGCCGCCGTTCCCTCCGGAGCATCTGGAAAATTCGCTCGCGCACCTCGCCGACCTGGTGACCGGATGAGCAGCCCGCACTGTCGTGGCGGTCAGCCGGCGCGGCAGGTGGGCCGGACCGAGGCCTGCGGTGTTCCGCTCAGCTTCCCGTTCTGCTCATGCCTTGGCATCATGGCGGGCGTCGGCGAGCGCGCCGGCCGGCGCGTGGCTCCGCCCATGTGGTGTAGAGGAGCGAGTCGCGGCTGACGGAAGTGCAGAGGAGCAACCACGCTCCGCGTCCGTCTCTCGCTCTACGGCCACTATTGGGAGCACGAAAATGCACAGCAGCCGGGTCTGCAACCTCATCATCGGTAGTGACGACTTGGAAAACCAACCTCGCGTTCTGGAGTGCCGGTCCCTGACGTCGATGCAGAGGTGACTCGTCTGGCAGTGCTTGGCGCGCGTCGCATCCACGAGCACGTGGGCGCAAGGACCCGCTGGTGGGTCATCCAGGATCCATACGGCAACGAGTTCTGCGTCACCACCGTCCAGAGCGCCTCGCCACGAGCGGCCGTCGCGCCGCAGACGTTGCCGCGGATCGATGATTCCCGTGACGGCGCGCCGGTGAGCTGACGTCACTGCCCGCGTGTGCGCGCTGCCGCTGACGTCAGACGGCGTACCCGCGCGATGGTGTCGGCCAGCCAGTCCACCATGAGTCGCTGATAGGCGGCGCGACGGCGCAGCGCGGCACCGGGGAGGCTGCGGTCGCGGCCCAGCGCCGCCAGCATGTCGTCGGTCTGCTCGAGCATGCGCAGGTGACGGGCGCGGTACTCCTCGAGCAGGATGCGCAGCCGGGTCGCGTCGGCGAACTGTCCGAAGAACACGGCCAGCAGCAGGGGCGAGCGGAGCTGGTCGTCGCGTGGCCCCGCGGCGACCAGCTCGCCGACCCACGTGGTGAACGCCTCGCGCCCGGCGCGGGTCGCCCGGAAGGGCTGCGCGCCGCGCGGGCCGGGAGCACCGGCGGGCTCGACCAGCCCGGCTTCGAGGAGCCGGGGCAGCTCGGCGTAGACCTGGCTGCGGGTCAGGTTCCAGAAGCGACTGACCGAGCGTTCGGCAGCGGCGTAGACTTGCCCGCCGGTCATGCCCCGCGCGGTGCGGAAGCCGGGCTGGCCGGGCGCCGGCCCCATCAGCAGCAGGCCGAGCACGCAGGCGGCCGTCGATGTCAGCGCCACGACTCGCAGGATAGCCCAGCGCCGTCCTAGAATACTGTCCTATCCGGACGGTCATGGAGGACAGACGTGGTGGACGGCGCCGACCAGCAGGTCACCCTGCGCGACGGTCGCAAGCTGGCCTATCGAGACCTGGGCGATCGGGACGCGCCGCCGGTCGTCTTCAATCCCGGCTTCATGGCCTGCCGGCTCACCGGTCGCGCCGTCTCGGGCGTCCGGGTGCTGAGCCTCGACCGCCCCGGCATCGGGCTCTCCGACCCCGCGCCGCGCCGCTCGCTGCTCGACTGGCCCGACGACGTCGCCGACCTCGCCGACCGGCTGGGCATCGAGCGCTTCGCCGTGCTCGGCCACTCGGCCGGCGGTCCCTACGCCGCCGCCTGCGCCGTCCGTCTCCCCGACCGGGTGACCGCGCTGGGCATCGCCTGCGGCTTCACCCCGCTGGACCGCGCGGGCGCCACCGCGGGCATGACCCCACGCATGGCCAAAGCGATCCCGATGCTCCGCCGCGCGCCCTGGATGACCCGGCTGGCCACCGCGTCGCTGCCCCGCCAGTACCGTCGAGATCCGGACAGGGCTTTCCACAACCAGTTCGGCCGCGACCTGCCTGCCGGCGACGTCCGCGCCCTGGCGGACACCGCGGCGCGGCAGGCACTGCTCGACGCCGCAGTGGAGTCGACACGCCAGGGCAGCCGGCCGCTGGCGCTGGAGATGCGCCTTCTGTTCGCATCTGCATGGGGTTTCGCGCCGAGCGCGATTCGCCTGCCCGCGCATCTCTGGTACGGCAGCGACGACACGCTGACACCGCTGCAGATGGGGGAGTGGTTCGCGGCGCAGATCCCCGGCAGCACTCTCACCGCCTATGCGGGCGAGGGCCACATGGCGGCCCTGACCCACTGGCAGGAGATCGTCACCTCGCTGGTCGCGTGATCCCACCGGCGGCCCCGACTACCACTGCGCAGTAGAGGTGCATGCGGCGATCACCTCGGTGGTGTGTAACCCCTCGGTGTTGACAGGTGAAACCTGTCCCCGGCAGTAGTACATTCCCTGCGTCCGTCTCCGGAAAGGGAGGGGGACCCTGCCTCACCATGCCCACCTGCAGGGGGAACCATGGCGCCGACCACTGGGACGGTCACCGACACCGTCGACGCCCGGGTGCTGCTGAGCGTTCTCACCCGGTTCAAGCAGGGCGACTTCTCCGCCCGCATGCCCGAGGACTGGACGGGCGTGCCGGGCAAGATCGCCGACACGCTCAACGCCGTGATCGAGACCCAGGAGCGCCTGGGCCGCGAGTTCTCCCGCGTGGGACGCGGGGTCGGCAAGCAGGGCAAGACCGCGCAGCGGCTCGCCCCCGGCGACGTCACCGGCGGCTGGGCCGACGCGGTCGACACGGTCAACGAGCTGATCGACGACCTGGTCCGCCCCACCACGGACATGTCGCGCGTCATCGGCGCGGTGGCCAACGGCGACCTCAGCCAGACCATCCCGCTGGAGATCGACGGCCGCCCGCTGCAAGGCCAGTTCCTGCGCACCGCCAAGACGGTGAACACCATGGTCTCCCAGCTCGACTCCTTCGCGGCCGAGGTCACCCGCGTGGCGGGCGAGGTCGGCACGCAGGGCAAGCTGGGCGGCCAGGCCCGCGTCCGCGGCGTGGGCGGCGTCTGGAAGGACCTCACCGACAACGTCAACTCGATGGCCTCCAACCTCACCGCCCAGGTGCGCAACATCGCCGACGTCACCACCGCGGTGGCCAACGGCGACCTCTCCAAGAAGATCACCGTCGACGTGCAGGGCGAGATCCTCGAGCTGAAGAACACCATCAACACCATGGTCGACCAGCTCAACGGCTTCGCCAGCGAGGTGACGCGCGTCGCGCGCGAGGTCGGCAGCGAGGGCAAGCTGGGCGGGCAGGCGGAGGTGCGCGGCGTCGGCGGCGTCTGGAAGGACCTCACCGACAACGTGAACATGATGGCGGGCAACCTGACCGGCCAGGTGCGCAACATCGCCGAGGTCACCACCGCGGTCGCCAACGGCGACCTCAGCAAGAAGATCACCGTCGACGTCAAGGGCGAGATCCTCGCCCTCAAGAACACCGTCAACACCATGGTCGACCAGCTCAACGGCTTCGCCAGCGAGGTGACGCGCGTGGCGCGCGAAGTCGGCAGCGAAGGCAAGCTGGGCGGACAGGCCCAGGTGGCCGGCGTCGGCGGCGTCTGGAAGGACCTCACCGACTCGGTCAACATGATGGCCGGCAACCTGACCGGCCAGGTGCGCAACATCGCCGACGTGACCACCGCGGTGGCGAATGGCGACCTCTCCAAGAAGATCACCGTCGACGTGCGCGGCGAGATCCTGGAGCTGAAGAACACCGTCAACACCATGGTCGATCAGCTCAACGCCTTCGCGGGCGAGGTCACCCGCGTGGCGCGCGAGGTCGGTTCCGAAGGCAAGCTGGGTGGCCAGGCGGAGGTGCAGGGCGTCGGCGGTGTCTGGAAGGACCTCACCGACAACGTCAACTTCATGGCCTCCAACCTGACCGGCCAGGTGCGCAACATCGCCGAGGTCACCACCGCGGTGGCCAACGGCGACCTGAGCAAGAAGATCACCGTCGACGTCAAGGGC